>AUXO012749692.1_pt1 | contig 12229 bp, 9 predicted proteins | sample 768731 | NCBI WGS metagenome assembly AUXO01 (sample SAMN02715735, study PRJNA202380) | gut metagenome | biome: sheep rumen | host: Ovis aries | place: New Zealand: Palmerston North | reverse complement strand
ATGGTATAACGCCGACGGAACCCAGACATATAAGGGAATACTCCAGTGGAAGGTCAATGGCACCGGATGGTGGGTTGAAGATACTTCAGGCTGGTATCCGATAAGTCAGTGGCAGAAAATTGACGGAAAGTGGTATTACTTCACAGAAACCGGATATATGGATTATTCAGAGTATCGTGACGGCTGCTGGCTGAATGCAGACGGAAGCTGGGATGAAAGATACTATGGCGGACATTGGTGCTGCAACAGCGTAGGCTGGTGGTATGAGGATGCAGCAGGTTGGTATCCAAACAATCAGTGGTTATGGATTGACGGAGTTAATTATTGGTTTGGTGCAAGCGGATATTGGGAATAAACTATGGATAATAATAACGAGTTAAAAAAAAGTATTGATGAATCGAAGTTACTTTCATTAGAGGAAATGCAGAAGGAATATTATAAACTCCTTGTTGAGTTTGATAAGATCTGCAAAAAATATAAAGTACGTTATGAAATAGGTGGCGGCTCCTTGCTGGGAGCCGTCAGGCATAAAGGCTTTATTCCTTGGGATGATGATATAGATGTTATGATGCCGAGACCGGATTATGAGAGATTTCTTTATTCTTTTTATAAGGGAAGAGTAACACTTCCTGAGAGAAGAGATATTCTTTCGATTAAGAACGGTACATTTATTCGGCATTATGCCAGATATATAAGCTACGATATCGGAAGGCTGTCTGAGTATTCAGGTGATGATGACTGTCCTTATATCGGTATAGATATTTTCCCTGTAGATGGAATATATTCAAACAATTTCCTGTCAAGGATACAGGTGAAAAGGATAACAATTCTCAGAAGAATACTCCTATTAAGTCTGTCGAAAAAAGGAAAGAGCAGTAAGGGTGCGAAGGTAGCTCTGCTTAAGGATATCATTCGTCCTTTTACCAAGCTTATCGGAAGTAAGCGTATAGCAAAACATTTAGAGCATGTCTGCAGTGAGGTGGACTTCAGAAAAGCCAAGTATGTTGGTGTACTTACAGGTATGTATGGCAATAAGGAGAAATGGCTTAAAGCGGATTATCTCCCGTTGGAGGATACCAGGTTTGAGGAAGGATACTTCCCTGGTTATAAGAATTACGATATATATCTGTCAAACATTTACGGTAATTATATGGAACTGCCTCCTGAGGATAAAAGAATTCCTCACTGTGACCAGGGGTATTGGATTGATAATGATTAATATTAGGGAGATATAGATGGATTATTTTGTGACAGAATACCAAACATTTGAAAATACAGAGCGTACAGCCGGAATAAAGGCTAGAGACGATCTGAAGTATATCTTTTTGGATTGTGGAATAAATGAGATAGCTATTCCCGGTAATACTGAAAACAGGGAAGAGATGAATGCATTCCGGAAACTCAGACAGCATTTTGTAATTGCGAAGAAGTGGCGTGAAAGTCTGAAGAATTTAAGGGCCGGGGATAAGATCATAATTCAATTCCCGAACATCGAGCATTCAATAATGCTAAACAAGGTTTTTAAAAAGCTTGATAAAAAGGGTGTTGAGATCATTTTAATCATCCATGATATTGATCTTCTTAGAAGTGCAAAAAAGAGAAAAAAACTTACTGCAAAGTTCAGGATGAAGCTTGAGGAGATAAACTCCATAAAAACAGCATCAGTCATCATAGCTCATAATAAGAGAATGGCGAAATACTTCGAAAGAATAGTTCCAGAGAAGACCAAGGTTGTAAGCCTGGATATTTTTGATTATCTGATCAAGGACTATGATGAAAGTAAGTTTAAGACTGATAAGGGTAGTGAAAATGCGGCTATAATAGCTGGAAATCTACGTCCGCACAAGGCTGCTTATGTTTATAATATGCCTGATAATCTCAGAGTCAATTTGTATGGAGTGGACTATGAAGGTGAAGTAACAGATAAGCTTGTATATCATGGATCATTTGATCCGGATGAACTGCCTTATGTGATGAACGGAAGCTTCGGACTTGTATGGGACGGCGAGAGCTGTGATACCTGTACAGGCACGTATGGAGAATACCTGAAGATTAATAATCCTCACAAGACTTCGCTGTATTTGGCTTCTAATATTCCTGTGGCTATATGGGAGAAGGCAGCACTTGCCGGATTTGTTAAAAAGAATAATTGTGGAATAGTAATAGAATCTTTAGATGAGTTAGCAAAGACGCTTGATTCTCTTGATCCGAAGGAATATGAAAAACTTAAAAAGGGAGCTGAGGCAGTAGGTCAGAAGCTCAGAAGCGGATACTTTACAAAAAAGGCATTAAAGAAGTGTGGGATTGGAGACGTTGATTGATATGAAGAATGATTCAATTAGACAATTGCAGCTGGAGGAATTATCGATTCTTGAACGATTTATTGCAATTTGTGAAGAGCATGGATTTAGATATTATATGCTTGGTGGAACACTTCTCGGAGCAATCAGACATAAGGGCTTTATTCCCTGGGATGACGATGTAGATGTCTGCATGCCGAGAGAGGATTATGAGAAGTTTATCCGTCTCTCCGGAAAAGAGATAGGGAGAGGCTTCAGCCTTCAGCTTTTCCAGAAAAAGAAGAATACATCAAAATATCCGTGGGCCAGAATGATCACAAAAAATATGAAGATAATAAATCATATGGCCAATATTCCCAGAGAGGAATATGTATGGATAGATGTCATACCGCTTGATGGCTGGCCAGATTCAAAATTCAAGATATTCACACACAAGATGCATCTGCTTTTCTGGTGGAATTTAAATCAGATCATTCAGTATGATGAGCTTGTTGACCAGAGAAGAAAAAGAAGCTGGAAGGGAAAGCTTGCAATTAAGGTTGCATCGTGGTTCAAGTGGATTGGAAAATTCGTTGATCATAAACGCTGTCTCTATAAGCTAAATAAGGTTCTAATGAAATATCCTTATGATTCTGACTCTAAGGATGTAATTAATTATCTGGCTGCGTTTGGCTTTGATGAGATATTTGAGAGAGAAAGCTTTAAAGAGGCTAAGGAATATGAATTTGAGGGACGCATGATAAAGGGGCCTGCTGGATATGATGCAGTATTAAAGCATATTTACGGGGATGACTATATGACGCCGCCTCCTGAGGAAGACAGAGATAAGCATCATGCTGAAATAGTTGAATAATACTATTAATAAAGAGGAAGATTATTATGATTAATTTTACAGTTGGACCTGTTCAATCTCCGGATTATGTATGTGAAATCGGCGGAGAGCAGGTTCCGTATTTTCGAACAGATGAATTCTCACAGATAGTTTTTGAATCAGAACGCATAATGAAGAGCTTTGTAAATGCAACGGATGATTCAAAGGTTGTATTTCTTACTGGTTCGGGAACAGCAGCAATGGAGGCTACAGTTATCAATACACTTACACCGGATGACAAGGCTATTGTTGTAAATGGTGGAAGTTTTGGACAGAGATTTGTTGACCTGTGTAAATGGCATAGTATCCCATATGATGAACTAAAGCTTGAGGCCGGATATGGTATAACTTCGGATCAGCTTGCTCAGTACTCCGGAAAAGGATATACCACATTTTTAGTTAATATGCATGAGACATCAACGGGCGTACTTTATGATATGGAGATGATATCAAAGTTCTGTAAAGAGGAAGGACTATTTCTTATAGTTGATGGAATAAGTTCGTTTTTAGCTGATTTTGTAGATATGCAAAAATTCGGAATCGGAGTATTTTTGACCGGATCTCAGAAGGCTTTGGCATGCGCACCGGGAGTATCTGTTGTTGTTCTTTCAACGAAGGCACTGGACAGGGTATCCAAAACAAAGTCCTGTAGTATGTATCTTGATTTCAGTGATGCATTAAAGAATGCTGAGAGAGGACAGACTCCGTTTACACCTGCAGTAGGAGTTATAAGACAGATACATAAAAGACTAAAAACAATTGAAGAAGCAGGTGGTGTTTCAAGCGAAATGAACAGAATGCATGAATTGGCTGTTGACTTCAGAAAAAGGATAGAGGAAAGTGGTCTTCCATTTGAGCTGTTTTCTAAGTCACCATCAAATGCCGTAACATCACTTTATTCTCCACAGATATCTGCATATGAGGTATTTTTAAGGTTGAAGGATGAGTATGGTATATGGGTTTGTCCTAATGGTGGGGCATTTAAGGATATAGTATTTAGAGTAGGGCATATCGGAAGTCTGACTATAGAGGATAATAAACTGTTAGTAAAATCCATGGTTGATTTGATTAATAAAATGGAGAAGTAGTTTTTTAGGGGGATGGTATGATCAAAGTTATTACATATGGTTCATATGATTTACTTCATTATGGTCATATAAGACTTCTTGAACGTGCGAAAGCTCTTGGTGATTATCTGATTGTTGGAGTTACGTCGGATGACTACGATAAAACAAGAGGTAAGATTAATCTTCAACAGTCGCTTATGGAACGTGTTGAGGCTGTAAGAGCAACCGGTATAGCTGACGAAATTATCATAGAAGAGTATGAAGGTCAGAAAATAGACGATATCAGAAAATATGATATTGATATATTTACCGTAGGCTCTGATTGGGAAGGCTATTTTGATTATCTGCGAGATTACTGTAAAGTAGTTTATCTGCCTCGAACTGAAGGCGTATCTAGCTCTGAGATAAGAGACAAGAAGGCATCTGTCAGACTTGGCCTTGTAGGAGATGCAAAGTTTATTAACAAAGTCTGGAAGGAATCAAAGTCTGTTAACGGCATTCATGTTGAAGCATTATGTACAAACAATATGGATGTTATGGATGAAAGCGCAAAGGAAGACCTGAAGCTTATAACAGATAATTATGAAGAGTTTTTAAGAAGTATAGATGCTGTTTATATTAGATCGCTTCCGAAGTATCATTATGAAAATATAAAGAAGGCTTTGGAAGAGGGCAAGCATGTTCTCTGCGAATCACCAATGACCTTGAACAGGTCTGAGTGTGAGGAACTGCTGGAGCTTGCCGATAGTAAAAAACTGATTCTGATGGAGGCTATAAAAACTGCTTATGCGACCGCGTATACCAGACTTCTCCTTCTGATAAAGGCAGGGAAAATCGGAGATGTCATATCAGTAGATTCAACCTGTACAAGTATCAGAAGCAGGGACAAGGAGGGTGAATGGGACTGTATACATGAGTGGGGGCCTACGGCACTTCTTCCGATTCTTCAGATATTGGGCGTAAATTATAAGCACAGTGTTATATCCACCCGTTTCAGCGATGGAGGACATGACCTCTTTTCTAAGATTGATTTTGTATATGACAGTGGTGTCGGCTCCATCAAAATAGGTGATGGTTATAAATCTGAGGGTGAGCTTATAATATCAGGTTCCAGAGGATATATATATGTTCCTGCTCCATGGTGGAAAACAGACTATTTTGAAGTTCGTTTTGAGGATCAGGCTGATAACAAGAGATATTTTTATCAGCTGGATGGAGAAGGAATCAGATATGAGCTCGTTGCATTTGCAAGAGCTATAGAGCGTGGTCATTTTGTACCGGATGTCGACAGAAGTGTGACACTGAAAATGACTGAGATAATGGAACAGTTTAATAAAAGAGAGAATATGATACTGATCTAATGGTGTATTTATGAATATTGTTGTCAGCAGAAAAAGTATTGTTGGATATGATAATAACTATGATAAGTTTTATGTAAGAAAGAACTCCAGTTTGTTTTTTGGAGTTTCTTTTGCTGTGTTTTTAGTTGTTATGATACTTAGGACATCTTTTTTCTCTCATATGTTTGGTCTTGATAGGGAGATTGTTTATAAGCTGCTTATGCTTGGATGCATCTGTATGCTTATGCTCAAGGAGTATATAGTAGAGAAGCACTATTTTGTGCTTGTCATTCAACTATGTGTCATTATGGCTTTAGTATTGTTGGTAAAAAAGGTAGATTCTTTTACTGCTGCGACGAGCCTGTTTTTTTTGTATTCCTGCAGGAATGAGGATTTTGAGTATATAGCCAAGATTGCACTTGCCGTAACTACGGTTCTTTTGGGGCTGGTTATAGTCTCCAGTCTGATAGGTATAATCCCTAATTATGAATTTGATTTGGATACCGAAAGACCCAGATATTTCCTGGGCTTTGGATATGCTCTTTTTGCACCTGCATATCTGTTCAATGTAGTTGCGCTTGTGTTTTATCTGAAGAAAGATAAAGTAAATATGATCATAATTCTGATGGAATTTCTTGCGTGCTACTATATATATAAAAAGACTGATTCCAGACTTTCGTTTGGCTTCACCATACTTCTTATACTTGCATCTCTGGCAGTAAAGATTCCTTTTAGAAAGTTCAAGAAGCATATACGCTATATCTACAATCCGTTTAAAGCACTTGTTACTATGGGAATAACGCTGACATTTGTTATTTGTGCATTTGTGAGTATAGCGATAACAGTAAAGTATGATAGCTCAAATGAGTTACATGCCAAAATAAACAGTATATTTGCACAGAGACTTTATTTTGGTCAGAAATCATATCAGGAATATGGAATAAAACCGTTTGGTCAGAGAATAAACTGGGTCGGAAATGGACTTGATTCAGAGGGTAATCCTGAAGAAGGAGATTATCTGTATGTGGATAATCTGTATCTCCAGTTTTTGCAGAGATTCGGCTATGTTGTTTTCTGTATAATCATGTTGCTTCTTTCATATTCGATGTACAGGATGGTCAAAGAAAAAGCGTGGATAATGATCATTATTATGATACTTATTGCCGGGCATGCCATGCTGGATGATCTGGTACTTCATCTATGGTATAACACATTTTGGCTGGCGCTGATTCCGTATTTTGTTCATGACAGTATAAAGATAAAAAAGAAACAGTAAGAGAGAGGCTATGGAAAAGGATAGGATAAAATGGATTGATATCGCTAAGGGAATAACCATAATTTTGGTTATTATCGGACATACTGTTAGAACAGGTGGGCTTGCATGTTCGATTATCAGAGGCGTGATATTCTCGTTTCATATGCCGCTCTTTTTTATGCTCAGCTGCTATACCTACAGATGCTCTTCTGACATAAGCGAATTTATAAGAAAAGTAAAAAGAGCAGCCTTTCATTTGCTTATTCCTGCGGGATTTGTTTTTGCAGTTCATATAGCAAATGATCTGATAAACAGCTTTGATCTGATTTCTGATCTTGGCTATTGGAAAACACAGTTTTATACTCTTGTTTTTTCAAGTGGAATGCAGACAAGCTTCGCGGGTTTTGATGTTCCTGCAATGGGGATGGCTTGGTTTTTCATAGCACTTTTTATCGGAAGATCACTTTATGATTATATTCATCTCATTCTTGAAAAGGATAATCTGATACTGATTGCATGTATGATACTATCCTGTGTCGGAGTGTGCTTTGGATATGCTATATGGCTTCCGTTTTCGCTGGATATCGTTCTTGCGATTATGCCGCTTTTCTATCTGGGTGAAAAAATGAGAGAAGAGAAATATACTCAGAGTGTTATAAAGGCGTTTGTTATCTGGATAGTTCTTCTTCTGATCACTTCCCCTGATTTTAGGGAATGGTCATATCTGGAACTAGCTGTCAGGAGATATCCACTATATCCAATCTGTTTTATTGCAGCCGTTTTCGGAACATATTTTGTATGTAATATAAGTAAGCATATAGTAAAAATAGGAAAAATAGTAAGCCCGCTTTTATTCATAGGAAAATATTCCCTGTTTTTATTTGTAATACATGCCATAGATTTTTATCCTATATTCAGCGATATATGGCGTAGATCCGATTCGGAACTTATAAACTGCGTGTTCAGAGTTTGTTTCGATTTGGTAGTATTCTTTATATTTATGATGTGTAAACTGGGGCTGAAAAAAGCAGTTAAAAAGAATTGATCATATGGAAAAAAAAGTGAGTGATAACCGATATAGATTTATAGATGTTGCACGCGGCATATCCATAATATGTATAATACTGGGACATCTCGGAAACAGTCAGATAAACAGATTTGTTTTTACATTTCATGTTCCGATATTCTTTCTGATAACCGGTTATTTTATCAATAAAAAAACAAGTATTCGTGAATTTATACATAAGAGATTTCGTACTCTGATCATTCCATATATTATTTCGTGTATATGCGTGATCATATCGGCAGTTATTATAAATATGCTGATAAATGATGGCAGTGACAATAAGACTGTTCTCCTCAGATGGGTAAAAGCATCTATGTACGGAGCCGGAGATAATTATGAAACGCCTTTTATTATATACGGGATAGGAGCCACCTGGTTTCTTCTTGCAACATTCTGGGGATCAATCGTTATGAGATGCTCACTTGAGGCGGGGCCTTATGTCCGGATGAGCATAATCGCTGCATACTTTATATTGGGTGCTGTTACAACAAGGATATGCTGGTTTCCTCTGAGTATTCAGGCGGGTGGTACTGCAGCTTTTTATATGTATATCGGGTATCTGTCCAGAGACCTGTTTAAAAACTTAAGCAAGATAAGAAATGAGATAAAAGCCGTTATGCTCATCATCTGCATGTGGCTTTGGATAGGTTTTATAAGAGATTTTCAGAGCTTCTGGCTGGTTCATAATAACTATGGACGTGGAGTTAATGACATAATAAACAGCATTGCTGCTTCAGCGTGTGTTATATTTATATGCTATGTGATAAGTGCTGTAAGCTTTAAGGGGATATCCAAAATCATGGATGGTGTGGCTTATCTGGGAAGATACAGCCTAATAGTTTTATGTCTGCATATCATTGAGCTGGATACATTTCCGTGGTTCAGAATCGCAACTCACTTGTTTGGTGAAGTAACGGAGACGGAGTATCTGTACATACGTATAGCTTTTAAGCTTGTTTTTGTGATCGTGGGAACGGTTATTATATCGAAAATATCTGTTTTAAGAAGAGCATTTGGATATAAAAAATAAATCTATTGCCGGTGTGAGGGAGAGATGAAGAATCAGTCTTCAAAAAAGCTAAATAACAGTCTGTTTATTCTGTCAACAAGTGTATTGTTGTTTGCCTTTTTAATGTTGTTTTTAAAACTGAATAACTTTGCTCCTTTCGGGGGTAAAACACTTGCTATTCATGATGCAAATATACAGTATCTTGATTTTTTTTCTTACCTGAAGGATGTTTTTTCGGGTAAGAACAGCGTGAGATACAGTTTTACTATCGGAATGGGACAGTCAGGTGTTGGTGTACTTGCTTATTATCTGATGTCTCCGTTCAATCTGCTTTTATTCTTCTTTGATAAGAGCAGTATAAATTCCTTTTTTGATATTTCTGTCATATGTAAGATAACGATGTGTTATCTGACTATGTCTGTATTTCTTATCAAACGATTCAGAAATGAGCTTCGCAGGGTTTATGTAGTGATCCTGGGGCTTTCCTATGCGTTGATGCAGTACAACATATCTCAGGCCGGCAATCTGATGTGGCTTGATGGTGTATATATGCTGCCTCTTATCATGCTCGGAATTTACTATCTGATAAATAAGAAGAACTATATAATTCTGCCGGTAGCTGTAGCACTATCTATCATTTTCTCCTGGTATACTGCAGGTATGAATTGTCTGTTCTCTATGTTCTATTTCCTCTTTGAATTATGTCTGTATAACATAGATGAAAAGAAAAATAAGTTCTTTGAAAACATTAAGGTATGTATCAGCTATGGTATAAATATGCTTATAGGAGTTCTGATCAGTTGTTTTATCTTTTATCCGAATCTAATTGCACTTGGTGGCGGAAAGGGCTCCGGACTAGACTGGAATGATTTGAATCTTTCATTCAAGGGGAATCCTTTAAAAATAGTTTATCAGTATTCTATAGGAGCAGTAACTTCTGCTCCGGATGAGACAGTATTGTTTGCCGGTGCATTTGTTTTGATAGGTGTATGTGCTCTGATATATACTGAAAAGAATAAACTGAGAAGAGTAGTTGAAGTGGGAATGCTTTCATTTGTCATACTTTGCTTCTTCTGGCAGCCGCTTTTTATGCTGTTTTCACTTCTTAAAAGACCTGATTCATATTGGAGCAGATATGCATATCTGGGTGTGTTTATTCTTGTCTTTCTTGCTGGAGATTATTTCAGAAAAAATGAGATTGATTCAAAAGTCATATTCAGAATTGTCATAGCGTACTCGCTTATTATGTTTATTATTCAGTTCGCCGGAAAACCGGGCGATATAGATAACATATATTTAACCGTGATATTTGCATTTCTTATATATGTATCTATCAGGGTGCTGGCAAGATATGAAAATAAAAATAAGAGGTTATACAGGGGACTGTGCATAATACTTACACTGGTTTCATTTACTGAATTGATGTGGAATGCAAAGCTTATTTCAGATGTTTACTGTCGTGATGATGTAGAGCAGTATAAGAATTATTATAGTCAGAATAAGTCTCAGATCGACTCGATAAAAGATGCGGATCCATCACTATATAGAATTACTCAGAATTCAACCAGAGTAATGAAGGATGACAACATAACTTCTTATTTTGATGAAGATATGGGAATTGGATATATGGGAATCGCTTCATATACATCAGCTCCCGAAAATGAATATCTGACACTTATGAATAATCTGGGGTACAGAGAGGAAGCGGGATGCGTTACCGTAGTTGACTATTCTGTTACTCCTGCTGATTCACTTCTGGGAGTAAAGTATGTTCTGTCCAAATATGATATCCCGGGACATGAGGCGCTAAGCAAAGAAGAAGGACAGAAGGGTATATATAAAAATCCTTATGCACTTCCTTTTGGAATAGTATATAATGATACGTCAGATGATAAGAGTGAGTCTGTTCAAAATCCATTTGAATATACCAACAGCCTGTACCGAGAGCTTTCAGGGGAAAACACGGATGTTTATAAGCCTTTGGAATATGAGGTCGCGGATTCATCTAAATCAAGTATAGTTTATAAAGTAAGTAACCTTCCAGAGACGGCCGTGGTATATCTCAATATGCCATGGGAATCGGAGATGGAAGCAACTGTAAATCTGAATAATAAAATAACACAGGGATATGCTAAATGGCTGTCGCCAAGTGTGGTATATGTTCCTCATGACACAGCTGAAGCTGAGATCAGGATAAGCGGAGAGGATCTTACACATTTCAGTGATGTTCAGCTATATTATATGGATACAGAAGAGTTTGGAGACCTGACAGAGAGACTCAAACAGTCAAATGAAAATGTAACAATGGATGCTTTTCAGAATGGACTTATTGAATGTTCGGTTTATTCAGAGCAAGACGGAAATGAACTCTATATTCCGGTAATAGCCAGTAAAGGCTGGCAGGCTGAGGTAAATGGAAAAAGTGTTGAGATAAAGAAGTTTGCTTCTTCAATGATGTCAATCCCTTTGGATAAGGGTGATAATAAAATAGTAATAAAGTATAGTATGCCCGGTGAAAAGGCCGGAGTACTGCTTAGCTGTGTCGGTATATTTTTACTTGTTATTTCAAATCTGTATTTTGGATTTAGGAGGAGAAAGGAATGCTCTCAGTAATAATACCTGCTTATAATGAGGATCAGATAATCAGGAAAACAGCAGATACGATTGCAGGTCTGTTAAGAAATGAAAAAATCGAATATGAGCTGATCTTTGTAAATGATGGTTCTTCTGATAATACCTGGAAATGTATAACAGAGAGTCATGAACTGGATCCGAATGTAAGAGGTCTAAACTTTTCAAGAAATTTCGGTAAGGAGTCTGCGATGTTTGCAGGACTTGCAGAGGCAAAAGGAGAGTGTGCTGTAGTAATCGACTGTGATCTTCAGCATCCGCCGGAAAAAATAATAGAGATGTACAGACTCTGGGAAGAAGGATATGAGATTGTAGAAGGCGTAAAGTCTGACAGAGGTAAAGAGAGTGGTCTTCATGCATTTGCTGCTAAGAGTTTTTACAAGATAATAAGTGAAGCGACTAAAATTGATATGTCCAGAGCATCTGATTTCAAACTTGTCGACAGAAAAGCAATCAATGCACTTATAAATATGCATGAGAAAAATGCTTTCTTCAGAGCGCTTTCTTCATGGGTTGGTTTTAAGTCAACACAGATTGAATATGAAGTGCAGGATCGTGAAGCCGGTGAGTCAAAGTGGTCTACAAAATCTTTGATAAAGTATGCAATAACAAACATATCATCATTTACAACAGCCCCGATGCAGCTCGTGACGATACTGGGTATAGTTATTTTTATTATATCGGTTATAC
>AUXO018252124.1_pt1 | contig 12230 bp, 13 predicted proteins | sample 768731 | NCBI WGS metagenome assembly AUXO01 (sample SAMN02715735, study PRJNA202380) | gut metagenome | biome: sheep rumen | host: Ovis aries | place: New Zealand: Palmerston North | reverse complement strand
GTAGCGTGATCGTAACCCTTGATCTTGAATCTGATCTTTTCGTTGACTGCCATATTTTCGCCTCCTCGGATAATTTTTCGGGGGCAGAGAACAACTCTCTGAGGGATCTGTTAACACGTTTCCGTGTGTTTCCTGCACTATCTGATAAAAAAACTCGAAAAACTGTTGTTTTCCGAGCCACTGATCATAAATAGAGACATAGTCTGAGCATAGTGATGCACACGCAAGCTGCATCGCTGCTCTAAACACCGACTGTGTTCGCTATCCCAATCGCCCGGTTTGAAATCGGACATACTCCACGGAAATTCCCTGACAAACCGTCAGCAACCTTCCGCTTCAACGCATATCATCTGCAGTCAGAGCGCTGTAACTTGTGCGCTCAACAGTTAGTATTATATCATAATATTGCCGATAATGCAAGGAATTTCCAAAACTTTTCGCGCTATCAATTGTAAATTTTTTGTGAACGATTTTTTATATTTAAAAATACCGATATTTTATGTATTTTCGATGATTAGTAGGCTTTTTTGACGTTAAAATTCCCACAATAATGCTTATTTACTTTTTTAAATCATTGTGTTATAATACTTAACGGAGAATATCTCCGCACTTATATAGAAAGAAGGATATAAACATGAGAAAAGTAATTAGCATCGCTGCCGCTTCTCTCCTCATCGCAGCAACACTTACAGGCTGCGGAAGCTCTTCAAGCAGCTCTTCAGAGAGCTCAGCTCCCGAGGCTACTACAGTAGAGGCAACTACAGAGGCTGAGACAGATGCAGAAACTTCCGAAGACGCAAGCGAGGACGAGGATGAAGAACTCAAGCCCGTAGACCTTACACTCAAGGATTGTACAGAGGCCGACTTTACAGGCAAGTGGGAATGCAAGAAGATCGTTACTTCCGAAGAGACAATGGAAGACGAATATTTCGGTATCCCGATCTACGCTATCATGAACGTTACATTCAATGAGGACAAGACAGGCGTTGTAGGTTCAAGCCTTGCAGCTACTCCCGAAGAGGATAAGCCCGAGGAGTTCAAATGGGAACTCAGCGGAAATCAGGCTACTATCACTGCAACCGATGACGATGAGCCCGCTTATGCAGGTTTCGACGGCGACAACCTTGTTTTCTTCGACGAGAACAAGTACGCTGTTTACTACTTCGACAAGGTCGATGATTTCACACCTTTCGACATCAACGAATTCTACGGTTCATTCTCAGACGAAACAACAGAAGAAGGTGCTGCTTCCGAGGACTCAACAGAGTCCGCTACAGAAGCAGAAGCAACTACTTCAGCTGAGTGATAAACCGACCTTTCAGAGCAAAAAGAGGACCTTGTGTCCTCTTTTTTGTTGTAAACCGAATCAAAACGCACCGTCCGGTGCCAGGAAAGTGACTCTTTACTGAGTTCTGAGTTCTTAGCTATTAGTTCTGATCACCGCTTTCTGCTTTCTGTTCACTGATTTCTGCTTTCTGATTTCTGACTACTCTGAACTGAATGCATTTTTGGCAAAAACCGATTGACAACCTCTTTTTTATGTAGTATAATTAGTTTGTATAGTTCGTTTTATGCGGCAGTATCACAGGCTGCGCTCATTAGAATACAAAACTAAAGGGAATACAAAATTAAAGAAAGAGGTATTTGCAATATGGCAAATGAAAAAAGCTTTAAAGTACTGATCGTTGACGATGATAAAAATATATGTGATCTTCTCCGCCTTTACCTCGAAAAGGACGGTTACAGCGTTATCCTCTCACATGACGGCGAAGAGGCTGTCGTTAAATTCAATGCTCTTAAGCCCGATATGGTCCTTCTGGACATAATGCTTCCGGGTATGGACGGCTGGCAGGTCTGCCGTGAGATAAGAAAGAAGTCAAACGTTCCGATAATCATGATAACTGCAAAGGGCGAGACTATCGACAAGGTGATCGGTCTCGAACTGGGCGCAGACGACTATATCGTAAAGCCTTTCGATGCAAAGGAAGTTATCGCACGTATCAACGCTGTTACACGCCGTGCAGGCAACATCAACGTAGAGCCCGAGATAAAGGAAGTCCGCTATGACAAGCTCTCGGTTAACATGACAAGATACGAGCTTAAGGTAAACGGCAAGAACATAGATACTCCGCCAAAGGAGCTCGAACTCCTTTTCTACCTTGCTTCAAACCCCAACAGAGTCTACACAAGAGACCAGCTCCTTGATGAGGTATGGGGATTTGAATACTACGGCGATTCACGTACTATCGATGTTCACATCAAGCGTCTCCGTGAAAAGCTGGAGGGCGTTTCAGACAAATGGTCCCTTAAAACCGTATGGGGCGTAGGCTATAAATTCGAAGCCGAAGAAGAGGAATGATCCTCTTTTATCCGCGATCAGATTTCAGGGGACGTCCGCTGTCCCCTGTTTGTATTATTGGCATATCTGAAAACCTGTTTGGTTAAGGAAAAAACGTATAGTTGCGGCAGAGACATAGAAAACTCCGGGAAAGTCCGACCGACATACGCCGTGCATAGCCGTTTTTTCTCAAAGCGGATCTTTAGAAATGCCCTTATATGAGGTGATATACCATGAACAGCAAAAACAGCTCATATTACCTGCTTTTCCGCTATGCCCTGATAATAGCCGTGATAATGCTTCTCATCACGGGTTTTGTCATGGTAACGATATCCTCTGCGTTCTATAAACGCTCAAAGCTGAATGAACTCCGATCGGTAGGCGATCTGTTCATGAGCTGTGTAAAGGAAGAATACAATTCTACGGGAAGCGCAGACAACGATATCGTAAGAAGAATGCATACAGCCTTCTCGGAAAAGTACGATCTAAGCATTTATCTCTACGACTCCGAGGGTGCCTGCATCATTTCTCCCGACAACGCAGAAAACGGACAGAAACTGCCGGACAATATGAAGGAAACCATCGATAAAGATGACGAGATACTCGAACTCAACAGTACGAACTACTCCAGCAGCGGTCCGCAGACCGTATACGGAGCGGTCACATTTCTTAAATCCGGTGTACTGTCCCCCGTTAAATGCTACACGGTCATCTACGGAGATCCAAAGGACATCAATACCTTTACTGCCGAGATAACTCTGTTTTACGCAGTTTTCGCAATCATCGGCATCTACATCACTTACCTGCTCCTTAAGCGAAGGATAAAGAAGTATATCAGCTACGAGACCAATTTCCTCAGAATAACCGAACAGTACGCAAAGGGAGACTTCTCCGAGAAGATACATTCCGAACTTCCCGGCGATATGAAGGACATTGCCGACAGAGTAAACGCCCTTGCTGCAAACGTTGCAAAAAGTGACGAGACCAGCAAGACCTTCATCGCAAATGTATCCCACGAGCTTAGAACTCCTATGACCACTATCGGCGGTTTCGTCGACGGTATCCTCGACGGCACTATCAAGAAGACAAAGCAGAACGAGTATCTTATACTCGTATCAAAAGAGATAAAGCGACTCAGGATACTCATAAGCTCAATGCTCAATATGACACGTTTTGAATCGGGTACCATGTCCCCTAACTTCGTAAACACAAACATAACCGATCTCGTTATACAGACTGTCTTCATGTTCGAGAAAAAGATAGACGACAAGCACCTTGAAGTTGAAGGACTCGGAAGCGGCAGAATGAACGCAGTAGTCGATCCCGACCTCATGCAGCAGGTCATCTACAACCTCGTCGAGAACGCTGTTAAGTTCGTGAACGAAGGAGGAACTCTCTCCTTCCGCTTTGAACAGAACGACGGACTGAATATCATAGGTATCAAGAATACGGGCGAAGGTCTTCAGAACTCAGAGATACAGCAGGTATTCGACCGCTTCTACAAGACCGATTCAAGCCGCGGCAAGGACACTACGGGACTCGGTCTCGGACTTTCTATCTCACGCAAGATAGTTCACCTTCATAACGGTCATATAGTTGTTAAGAGCGTTTACGGTGAATATACAGAATTCCAGATACAGATCCCTTATGATCCTCGTGTTCAGGAAAAGACCAAAAACGGAAAAGCCGCAAAATAGAAAGGATAACATATGAACGATCGCGACGAACTTTTTACCGTCACACACAATCCTTCTGCGGATGAACCGCCGCAGAAAAGCTACATTCCAAAGCATGAAAAGCCTGCCGAAGAGAAATCAGCTCCGCAGGAAGACAAGGTAAAAGAGGTAAGAGTGCCTGTATATGACGCCTTTATGTACGAACCTATAGGCTTCGACGATGCAGACAAGAGAAACGCTGAAAAAATGCGTGAGGCACAGCTTGCCGCCGAACACAAGAGCCGCATCAGACGTGAGCGCTCCATTGTATTTCTGTTCGTATTTCTGCTGCTTGTGACTGTCGGACTTGCAGTATACGGCATCATTTCCGATATCCTCAACGCAGACAAGGCACTGAGAAGAACAGGTGCGGACAGAGCAGTAGTACTTTATCGTGAGCAAAAGCCCGAAGGTGCAAACGACCTCTCCAATTTCAAGGACGAGGACGGCAGATACACTATCGAAGGTGCTGCCGCTGCCGTAAAGCCGTCAATAGTAGAGATATACGCCTACGATTCGGCTGCACGTAAAACTCCTACAGGTACAGGCTCGGGAATAGTTATCTCCGAGGACGGCTTTATCATAACCAATGCACACGTACTCGAACCCGACGGCTTCCACGATGTACATACAATGGACGGCGAAGTCTACACCGCAAAGGTCATCGGAAGCGACAAAAAGACCGATATCGCAGTTATCAAGGTAAACCGCGGCGAGTTCACTCCAGCAGTACTCGGCGATTCGGACGAAACAATAGTCGGCGAACAGGTTATCGCAATAGGCAACCCCGCAGGTCTTTCAAGTACAGTTACCGACGGTATCGTCTCAGCCGTTAACCGTAAGATAAAGAGCGACGCCACAGGCTTTGAAATGGACTGCATACAGACCAACGCAGATATCAGTCCCGGAAACTCAGGCGGTGCGCTTGTAAACATGTACGGACAGGTAATAGGAATAACCTCCTCAAAGTACGTAAGTTCAAGCTATGAGGGACTCGGCTTCGCTATCACAATAAACGAGGCTTCACCAATAATAGAGGAACTCATCAAAAACGGCTATGTAAGCGGTCGATTCAGAATAGGTATCAGAGTCATCGATACAGCTACCGAGGCAAAACGTGCAGATATCAATGAAAGGATCGGCTTCGAGATACCCGAGGACTTTGAAGGCATTTACGTAGACTCGATAAGCGATGATGCCGATATAGCGAAGTCCGAACTGAAAGCAGGCGACTTCATCACAAAGATAAACGATATAGCAGTTAAAACCTACGATGAGATGTACGATACCATAAGCGCTTCATACGGTCCCGGAGACACGGTACCTGCCACAGTCGCACACATCGATAAGGACGGCAATATAAGCTACTACAACATAAAGTTCAAGCTCATGGAAGACACTTCGGGCAATTACTGATCCCTAAGTCCTCTCGGACGCTTTGAATTGACTCCGCATACTCCTCCTGTTGCACCGAAAAGGCACAGCAGAAGGAGTTTTTTTATGCTCATGGCAGAACCGTCCACAGCAAAAGCTGCCGCAGAGAGGAAAACATACATAACAGCACCGCAGAGGATGCCGCCGATAAATCCTCCCCTGCGCCTGAACTTTCCATATACGAAAGAACCTGCAAAAGAACCTGCGGCAAGCGAAATAATCGAAAAGGCATCCATGAACATGAGAGAATCCATAAGAAAGCATACAAGCGCAGAAAACAGCAGAAGCAGTAAAAGACTGCAAAGTATCCCTGCAGCAGAAGATACTGCCGCCGCCGCAGTACCATCCGACCACAGACTTTTTCTCCGATGTGCCATAAGTATACCTCCCCCGTATCATCATCAATGGATAATATGCAGCCTGCAACCGATATATGACAAAAAGGAACGCTTCTCTGTGAAAGCGTTCCTTTGCATCCTATTCCTTTGTATATTCAAACAAGTCTCCGGGCTGACATTCAAGCGCTTCGCATATAGCGTTCATGGTCTCGAAGCGTATACCCTTCATTTTGCCTGTCTTAAGGTTCGAGAGGTTGACATTTGACATCCCTACTCTCTCGGCAAGCTCATTAAGGGACATCTTACGGTCCGCCATCATCTTATCAAGTCTGATTATTATAGCCATACCGCACCGCCTTACGCAATGAGGTCATTATCTTCCTGAAGGCTCAGTCCGTAAACGAACACCTCGGATATTATACCAATGATGACACCAATGAAAATAATGAGCATATTTTTCGCATCGAATGTAAAAGAGACCATTTCTGTCTGAGCGTCAACGCCTATTTCGGTATAGCTCGGCATAAGACCGCCAACGAACAGTATAACAGCCATGATACGGAGCTTTGTGATTATCTTTTTTGAAAACGGCTTACCTGTTTTTCTGATCTCAAGCAGAATAAGGCTTAACAGTCCCAGTTCGGCAAATATGATGAAATTATATACCGCATTGGTGATGAACGGCTTGCCTTCGCCGTTCAGAAAGCACACAAACTGCCATACGGAAGCTGCCAGTGCTGCGACGCATATAACACAGGAAATAACAGTATCGGCAAAGGTTCTTTTTTTCAGTTTGTAAGATATAGTATTACTCATAACAGCATCTCCTTTTTAAAGTTTGGCTTTAATTTTTTAAAGTTTTCTATCAGCTGATGTCTGTATTATAGCACTGTTTTTAAAGTGTGTCAATAAGAATTTAAAGTCTCACTTTAAATATCGTCATATTCACCAAGTGAAGCAAACTATTTGCACTCCCGAACCGACATATATGACAAAAACTCCCGCAGCTGTTGCCGCAGGAGTTTTTGCTGTATCTTAATGAAATATTGTAGAAATCGTTCATTGTGTCTTTCATTTTTTAATATTGAAAGCTTTATTTTTCTTTATTTTTCAGGCAGATCAGCAGCTTTCTTTTTTTATGCCGCTGATCTTACCATGAATTTCTTATCAGTCCTTAAGATTCATCTTTTCAAGAAGCCATACGATAGTCTTCTTTGAATCGCTTATTACCTTACCCTGAACGAGCATACCGTTCTTTATTTCACGAACCTCGCCCTTGCCGTTTTCAAGTGACGTTGCTGAGAGGTCTGCCTGTGCAACATAGTACTTCATGCCTGTGTTCTGGTTTGAGATAGAATCAGCTGATACAGACTTGATCTCGCCTGTAACCTTGCCGTACTCTGTGTAAGGGATAGAATCAAACATGTATTCGGTCTTCTGACCAACTTCAAGCTTTGAAATTTCATTTTCGGGAATGTAAAGTGTAACCTTAAGTGAATCTGTCTCAGGAACGAGTGTACAGAGTGTCTCGCCTGCCTGAACGATATCGCCTGTGTGTCTCTCATCAAGAAGAGTAACTGTACCGTCCATAGAAGCTCTTATCTCAGAGTTCTTGATAGTCTCGTTAACTTCTGTAAGCTGTGCTTCAACTGCTGAAATGTTTTCCTTGATGCTGTCGATCTCTGCATTAAGTGAAACGATAGCCTCGTTCTTGAGCTTGTCGCCTGAGAGCTTCTCGTATTCCTTAAGATCATCAGCGCCCTTTATTGCGAGTTCAAGGCTCTTTTTGTTAGCTTCGAGAGTCTTTATCTCTTCTTCAAGCTGAACGATAGCTGCATTGATCTTTGAGATGTAACCGTTCTTTACTGAATCAGCGTCCAGAAGAGCGCTTTCGTAAGCGATCCTTGCGCTGTCCACGTCGGACTGTGAAACTGCTGTAGACTGTGCTGAATAAGTATTGTAGAGCTCCTCATAAGCGCTCATCTTGTTCTCGTAATCTGCGCTGAGTGAAGTTATATCGGAGATGTAGCTGTTGTATACTGACTGTGCAGCCTGGTTTGAAGAGCTGAAATCAAGTCCCTGCTCAATTGCAGTCTTAAGTTCGTTGTAGCTGTCAAGAGCTGAATGGTCAGCATTTGCATCGTTAGCTATCTGATTTGTAAGAAGTACGATCTGTGTACGGATGTCTGAGAGGTAAGAGCTGCGGCATGAAGAAACTGCTGCTGCTGCTGCGTCTGCATCAGACTTTGCTGATTCAAGCTGGAATGCTGTAACAGTATCCTGTGAACCGAGCTTGCCCTCAGCAGCCTCATAAGCTGTTCTGTACTGCTCTGCAAGCTTTGCTGCCTTGTCATAGCTTGTCTTATAATCGGAATAATCTGCGCCTGCAAGTGAGCTGCTGCCTGTATAAGCTGTATCGTTCCTAACTGCGCTGAGAAGGTCTCTGTAAGCTGCAAGCTGATCCTTCTTTGTCTTTATGCTGTCCTCTGTTGTCTTAAGAGTGTTTGTTTTTTCCTCTGATGTAAGGCTGTTGTTGAGCTGTGAACGCTCGATCTCCTGTGAAGAAAGGAGAACGCCGTTCTTATACTGCTCGTATCTGTAGTAATACTTTGAATCCTCGTCGCTTTTTGAGAAGAGATTCTTGTTCTCTTCAACAGACTGCTTAAGGAGCTTTGTGTTATCGAGTTCGCTCTCATAGTTTTCAAGCTTGCCCTCGAGTATCGACTTCTGCTCGTCTGCGTAATCGGAATCCAGTGTGAAGAGCACATCGCCCTCCTTGACAGACTGTCCTTCCTCTACGTTTATGGAGCTGAGCTTGCAGCCTGAGGCAGACATTACGCTGCCTGCTGCACTTGCTGTTCTTACCTCACCTGTAACACGGCTGTATTCATCAACTTCAGAGAAGAATGAGAAACCCAGTGCAGCGATGAAAACTGCAAGAACTATATATATGAACCAGCGGATTCCGGGAGCTTCCTTGCTCTCCATAACTTCGCGGCTGTCTGAAATATCCTTAAGATCAAGAACTATGCCTTTCATATTAATCCTCCTGAATGCCTGTATTTACGAGAAACGGATATTGGGGGCAAAACACTGTGGTCTCATGACTCTCCACATCCGCTGCCTGAGCCTCCTGCTCATCTGAAGCAGGTATTGCAACTGCCTCGCTGATATTTGTGATATTCTCGGGGAGCTGATCCTTCCAGAGCTTGTAGTATCTGCCCTTCTGCTCGATAAGCTCATCGTGAGTACCCTGCTCGATGAAGTGGCCCTGCTCCATAACGAATATCTTGTCGCATCGCATGATAGTACTGAGTCTGTGTGCGATGATGATAGTTGTGATGTTTCTTGAAAGATTGTTGATAGTCTTTTCGATAGCCTTTTCTGTGATCGAGTCAAGGTTACTTGTAGCCTCGTCCATGATGAGGATATCAGGCTTCTTGAGGAGTGCTCTTGCAATTGCAAGACGCTGCTTCTGACCGCCTGAGAGGTTAGCACCGTTCTCTTCGAGCATTGTGTCGTATCTGAGAGGGAGCTTGTTGATGAACTCGTCAGCCTTGCTGAGCTTGCATGCTTCGATGATCTCTTCCATAGTAGCATCCTCGTTGCCAAGCTCGAGGTTCTCACGGATAGTACCGCTGAAAAGGAATATATCCTGTGATATATAAGCTATCTTGTTTCTGAGTGATTCAAGGTTGATGTCCTTGAGGTTATAGTCGCCGATGTAGATCTCACCCTTCTCCCATGGATAGAAGTTCATGAGGAGCTTTGAGAGTGTTGTCTTACCTGAACCGCTCTCACCTACGAGGGCGATCCTTTCGCCTGCGCCGATAGTCATGTTGATGTTTTCAAGTACGAGCTTTCTTGTGCCGTATCTGAAGTCTACGTTCTCGAAGCGGATAGGATAGTTGAGCGACTCGGGATTGAGCTTTCTCTGATCGTCCGAATCCTTTTCAAGTTCAAGATCGAGGATCTCAGCAAGACGCTCAGCTGCAACGATAGCAGTCTGCATTGTCGGCTGAAGGTTTATGAGGTTCTTGACAGGATCAAGGAAGTATGCAAGAAGTGCATTGAATGTGATGAGGTTACCGAGTGTTATGTCGCCCTTAAGTACGCTTGCAACGCCTACCCAGAGGATAACTGTTGTTCCGATAGTTGATACAACACCTGTAAGTGTTGACTGTGCATTTATTACCATTCCGCCCTTGAATACACTCTTAAGGAGCTTAACGAAGAGCTTGTCTGTCTTTGCCTGAGCCTTATCCTCAGCGTGGAATGCCTTAACTGTCTCAATACCGTTGAGTGACTCAACGAGGTAAGATGTAAGCTGCGAGTTGTCTTCCATCTGCTTTTCATTGAATTCCTTTACAGGCTTGTTGAAAGCAAATACGATGACCGCATAAATTGCGACGAGTACAACTGCTATAGCGAAAAGTGTGTGGTTCTGAGTGTAAAGTACAAATCCGCCGACCAGAGCCATAAGCGTATCGATCATGATCGAAAGAGTTGCGCTTGAAATAGCATCTCTTATCTTAGAAGCATCCATGAATCTTGAAACGATCTCACCAACTCTTCTTGTGCCGAAGAAGTTCATGGGAAGTCCGAGTACATGTTGGTAATAACCGAGTATAAGCGGTATATCAAGCTTCTGACTGAGGTGTATCATAAGGTGCGTTCTGAAAGCTTCCAGCAGCGCCTTGAACAAGTATAGGACCACAACTCCTATGGATATCGTCACAAGACTCTTTTTCAACGAATTCGGGACTATGTCATCCATGATAAACGTGAAGTAGAACGACGCCAGTATTCCGAATGCCGTAATGAGAAGCGATGAAAGGAAGATGTTTATAAGGAGTCTCTTCTGTGGGAACATCAGACTGAAGAACCTTGAAAGAACACCCTTATTCTTGTTGCCCTTCTCAAACTTTGTTGTTGGCACGAGAAGTATCAGAACTCCTGTCCACTGCTTGAAGAATTCCTCAGGCTTATACTTTACGATTCCCTTTCCGGGATCCGCTACGATGACCTGATCCTTTGTTATCTTGTGAATAACTACATAGTGGAGAAGACTTCCGTCTACAACTACGTGAGCTATCGCAGGAAGAGGGAACTCAGAGAAGAATGCATTCTGATCACCCTTAACTCCCTTAGCACTGAATCCAAGCTCTTCAGCTGCCTTTATCATACCGTAAGCATTTGTTCCCTGCTTATCGGTTCCGGCTACCTCTCTTATCTTAGAGATCGAAAGGTTAAGTCCGTACTGCTTCGAGATGGTTGCCAGGCAAGCAGCTCCGCAGTCTGTAATATCATGTTGTTTTACGCAATAGTATTTCATTAAGATCACTTCCTGAATCAATTTTTTTGTTGTGTGATTTACTGTAATCATAATATACCATATCTTATCTGCGTATTCAATAATTTTCCGGTTAACGGTCAGTGAAACCGATTTTTCGGTTGAGGAAATAAAAAAGCGCCCGATCGGACGCTTTTTTCATTAGTATATACTTGAAAACAACTTAACTTATCTGCCTATTTTAAATAAGAGAGCTGTATCTATACGCTTTCCAAGCAGATATGTATCAAGGTAATAATATATTGTTGAACCCTGTGTTACAGTGCGTGTCTTGAATTCTAAAATAGCTCCGCCATTGAGTTCAAGAGCTTCCTGAGCATCAAGCTCTGCAAAATACTTGTTAGTGTTCATGAGCATTGCTCCTTTTATCAGTGATAAACGATAGGACCGGGCATAGGCATACTCTTTACAACTTTATAAATAGCATAGCCAACAGCAATAGCTGTGTTAACTACCTTGATTGCAGTCTTTATGTTAGCTCCGCCGTCGATGTTTGTCATTTCATCTGCTGTAAGAGCAGTAAACTTAGTATTGTTCATTATGCTTTTCCTCCTATTATATTTTTTTGTTTTTCTTTTTAATCAGGACAGACTTTGCCGTCCCGACTTTTTTAGTTCATTATGTTTTTCTGTGTTTTTATCTTATGCAAGTATTATAAGAGGCCAATATATACCCTTTGATGGCTTTGATCTACCGCCGGATGGCTTTTTTGGATAAAACGGAAAAAGAATCATTCCGCCTTCAAGATTGAACATCTCTTCTGCTGTAAGAGCAGTAAACTTAGTGTTGTTCATTATGCTTTTCCTCCTATTATATTAGTGGTTGTAAACCACATAAGTTGTAAAACCAACTACAGCACCACAAACTACGCCAGCAGGATTACAGGAAAGAGCACCTATGCCTGCGCCTATGCCTGCTGCTACAGCTGCACGGCGCCAATTGATCTTTCCACCATCGATAAGGTTCATTTCCTCTGTTGAAAGTTCTGTAAAATTCTTATTTGTGTTCATTATATTTTTCCTCCATTTTTATATTTTTGTTTTTCTTTTTCA
>AUXO016464576.1_pt1 | contig 12231 bp, 33 predicted proteins | sample 768731 | NCBI WGS metagenome assembly AUXO01 (sample SAMN02715735, study PRJNA202380) | gut metagenome | biome: sheep rumen | host: Ovis aries | place: New Zealand: Palmerston North | reverse complement strand
CTCTAAATCAGAATAATCTTGATCTAGTGAAATATGTAAGAAAATCTTTGCAAACATCTTTTCGCTTAGTCCGTATGTACTTCTAAGAAGATAAAACAGTGCTTCCCACTCATATTTTGTAAGTCTATCAATGGAATAAAGTAATGCAACAAGTGTCTGTACTACAGTAGGATCACCATTTGTTGCTTCAAATGCTTGATTAGCTTCATTAGGTAGAAATTGAGTCATATACTATCACCTATCCTCTCCCCAATCTTCATAATCATATGAATCAGAATCAGGTTCAAGAATCTCCCTGATCTTTTCAAGTTTCTTATAGCTTTCAGATTCTACAAGATAAGCATATTTACCGAAATCAGGTTTTCCTGTTACTGCTTCTGCAAGTTTCTTTTCAAGTTCATTGTTTCTCTCTATAAGTTTCTGATTTTCCTCTACAGCTTGTGTCCAATACTTGTCAGCATGATCACACATCTCGCAAAGATTCTTTACAATTTGAAGAATCTCTTTTCTCTTTTTAATGTCAACACCACTTCCACCAAGCAGGTTAGCGATTTGCGAATATTCTTTCATATTTATTCCTCCTTGTAATGATCAAGTTATGTTTCTTCTTTATGACTTTCTTCTTCATTCTTAGCCGCATTTCTGCGTTCAAAGAATTCTTTTCGTTCTTGTAAAAGTTCATCGGTGTGTTCCGAATAATCGAATCCGTATTTCCCAGTCTCAGCATCATAGTAAACAATATGTGTACCATAATGTTTTTCGCGCAACCATTTGTCCGTTCTCCACCGCTCGTACATTGTATCAAAGCTCTGTTTTATGTGTTTACCGTTTCTTAGATCAATCCAACAAAGATAGTATCTACCCATGTAACTCACCCCGTATAAAATTACAGCTTAAAAACGTCATGTTCGCAGAACCACTTTATAAAATCTTCAACATGTTCTTCGCTACATGTATCAAATGTCTCTGTTTCAGACTTGTTTTGACTATCTTCGCAGATAGTAAATTTTAAAAGTAGTTCTCCAACATTATCGAAACCAAGATATACATGTACTTGTGGTCCTGCTGTTGCTGAATAGAAATATAGTTTGATCTTAACGGAAATTTCAATCAAATTGCCGTCAGAAAGAAACGGATTTACAGCACCATCAGCATATTCTGCACACATAAATAGTTCGTAAAGATCATTGTGATCTTTCATGAAATCATTTTTGTTATAGTATTTTTTACCGAGATCAAATGATGATTCTACGCAGTCATCCTCAACATCTAATCGCTCAATATTGTCAAATCCGATACCGTATACAAATGTTCCTTCCATTTTCTGTAAAATGTGATGTTGCATGTCTCGGCGTTTAGCTCTGTACTCCTGTTCAATATCTCTATATAATTTCAGTTTTTCAACTTCTCCAAGTGTTATGATACTCATAATTACACCTCAACAGAATTATCAATATACCATCTGATAAAATCAATTACATCTGACATTGTGTACTTACCGTCCACATGTTCCCAATCACGACCATCAAGCATACTAAATGTGTTTTCGGAAACAAGAGTAAATGCAAACCAATCTCTCACATCACCAAGTTCCGCACTAACCTGAATAGTTATTTCATTTGTTCGTTCAGCATAGTTTACATCCACAGATACATACAGCGGAATATACTTATTCTCTCTGTATACCGGATTGGGTTCATCTACATCATCGTGTGTTGTATATAGTTTTTCATCTTCTCCATTCCAAGATACAAAAAGATCATATAATTTCTTATGACGTTCAAACAACTTATTTCTTGTGAAGTAGAATGTACCTACATCAGAAAACCGTCTAGTTGTTTTAATACCATCAATATCCGGCTTTTTGTGATCTGGTTTGAATGTGTGGAAAAGAATCTCATTGATGTTTTCAACAATCTTCTCGTTCATTTCTCTTACTTTCAGTTTTTTCTGTTTAATTTCTTCTGTAAGAGAATTTATTTCATCAAGTTCTTTCTGTGTTGTAATTATATAGTTGTTATTCATTTTCATTCCAACCTCCGGAAACCGCTCTAGCCCAATCATTTGTATCGTACAATGAGCATTCACACTGAAACTCTTTCACAAACATCTGAATAAATCTCTCTTTCGTGATATTGGAGAAATCTTTTCCATAGAAGAATCCGATCACGTTTCCAAAAACTCCCTTATATTCATAAAAATCAAAATCAACTGATTCTCCATCGCTAAATGTCATAGTAATGCGCTGAATTGTCTCATCTACTTCATAATAATATCTTGCTTCATATTTTGTAATGTCCGAATCAATATTTGTTACGGTACAATCTTTTAATTTGATAATATCCATTTTAATCTCCTTTATCATCGTAATAATATGGCGGATCATTTATCGCTGCACATATCGCACATATAGAAAATATACCAATGCCAATAAAAAATATCTTTGTGTTATCTGCAAAAACACCATATAAGATCGGAACGGCTGATAATACAGTCAAAGCCATACAAATATGATAAAGTATTGAATCTAATTTTTCATTACTCTTATGATTCATAGCAAACCTCATTCAATACTTAACATCAGGAACTCTCACAGTATCAGACTCATTCTCCTGTTTAAGAAACTTAACATAATTTTTTGCATGTGCTTTAACTGTTTGTTCGTGCAACTCATCTTCTGTGATCAACTTATTACCGTAATAATCTGATCTCAAAAGTTCACCGTAAATCTCTCCCTGACAAAATACCTTACCAAGAAACAAAGCAAGTTCATCAGGTGTCATTTTCATAATAGTTTCATAATTGGTCATGATGTTTCACCGCCTTCAAAGTTCCACCGGAAAGGTGCATGGTTAAAAGGACAAACCTGTGTCGGGTTGTTATAATAAAGTTTATAGAAAATACATTCATCACAGTCAGGTGCTTCCTTACAGATTTCCTTAATCTGAGTCATCACATCAATCAATTCTTCTTCATTCATATTTTTAATATCCATAGTTTTAACCTCACTTTCAGGAATATAATCAACCACGATTATCAAAAATCTAATTAAACGCAGTAACCAGTCCAATACTTACCAAGAAAATTAAATTCACAATAACCATTTCTAAGCATCGGAGCAAGGATCATTTCTTTGTATTTCTTCATGACATCTACATATGTATCTCTATCTTCGTTCACGCTGAAAGAACCAATTTTCAAACTATTGTAATTCTTACTGAAATGATCGTAATATGTTATATAAACATCAACAGACTTTGGAACTGCTGTAGGTGTACTGTTTCTGTCATTATACACATTTTTAATGTAGATATCAGCAGCTTCGACTACCTTGAAATCTCTAAGATATACTCTCATAATAATTAACTCCTTTTTAATTTAATCCAATAACAGGAACTTCTCTAAGTCTAAATACGCCATAGTGACTATCCATAGTTCCCTTATTGAATGTAACAATACCGTCATTACGTTCAAGGAATCCACAGTAATCTTTCTGCAACATTTTAAGTGCTGCATATTTACTTGGATATAGTTCAACAAGAATTGGAGTGTTCTTGTCTACAAGTTCTTCTACAGCCCACACAGTTTTCATTGTATTACTCCTTTCTATTTAGTGGATTCATCAATTCTCCATCGCTAAACTCTGTATCTCTAAGAAGATCATCGTAATCAAGAATCATTTGTGTGGCATCCATTTGATCTGTGTTGTACCAACTGTCTGTTCCAAAAAGATTTTTAATGAAATCTTTTTGTGCGTCAGTTAGTAGATTTACACATACCTTTGCTCCAAAATATTTTCCGAATTTTCTAGTTGTGAATGCACTATACTCAACAGACCGCGATCTTATACACACATATCCAATATCAAGCAGATACAATTCACAATCTAAAGAATTTTTTAATTCAAAAACTGGTTTCTCATATGTATTACAAATCCTAGTTGCGAGTTCCATGTGACCATAGGAACTACATGTATACATCTTACCAGATGGAGATAAATAGCCGAGATTCATTCATAACACCTCAATTCAACCAGTTACAATATATGGTGTTCCTTTAGGAGAAATTTTTACATCAATATCAATAGGACCATCAACACAATCAAGATATTCTTGAATCCAACACCTATCAATCTTATATCCCATAGAAATCCACTTGCTGATCACATCAATGCAAGCACTCTCACTATCAAGGGAATCATATGTTGTTAGTGTATGGAAATTATCAGTCTTTCCATCATATGTTGCCATCGGGTAATATGTGTTCATGATTGCACTCCATTCCTCTATGATTAAGATTCTTCTGCATTTTCAACGTAACCAAGATACTCCCAGTAAGAATCTTCATTAGCTTCTCTCCCTGTTTCCTCAAGCCATTCTTCATATGTAAGCATAGCTAACACCTCACATATCTAAAATATAATCTGGAATTGTCTCTTTGGAATATCTTGCATAAGCAAGAGCCACGCCGAACTTATAGTCAAATTTGTCATCCGGTCGGCATTTAGATTTGCCAAATCTTTTCGGATTTTCTGTGTTAATTACCGTAATAGTATTTCTTTCCTTATCAACAATGACCTTGATTGTATGGTGATTAGGATTCCAGGTACTAACATGGTCAAACCAAATCCAGTCTGCCTCTTTCATTGCTCTTTTAAGATGACCATTAATCCAACGATAAATATTCTCTTCATTGGTCATAATTATTACACCTCACTTAAAAAATCTTCTGGTTTCCGTTCTGATAAGTTACAGAATACACATATGCTTCATACGGCGGTTCGTGTTCCATCTTCGGAATGATCTCATACACTGCCTTATCATATGCGTCCTGTTTGTTCTTTGCAAGGAAAGAAATCGACTTCGTATCTGCGGCGAGATACATTCTATAATGAACAGTATATGCCTTCATATCTAATCACTCCTTATTTTATTTTGCAGTCAACATAAGTTCTTCATAGCACTTGATCTGATAATCAAGTTCATCTCTCTGATCTTTTCTTACATATGTATTTTCAAGACGATCATTGATTACCTTAATGATGTTATAAATTGCAACCTTCGGAATCTGGTGAAGTTCTTTCATAGTCATTCCAGTAATCATCATGAGCTTCGTGAAATCCATAATTTTCTCCTTATCCATCAGGTTTCTGTCCTTGTAAATATAGTATATCATATTTATCTTCATTTGTCAATAGTTTATCGAATAAATGTTGCACAAACATATTGCGGAGATTATGTTAAATATGCACAATCTCCGCAACACACATTAAATTATATAAAGAACATAAGCATGATTAAAAGAGACATGAAGCAAATGAATATAAGTGCAAAAATAGAATCTTTGTACTTTATTTTCTTTTCTACTGAGTCTGCTTTAATAAGTCTTTCTGCTAAAGCATCTCCAATGATCAAACACGAAATAATTACAGCACCACAGATACAGATAGATACAGACATAAACTCACTCCTTATCACATTTGGCAGAATATTTCATGAGTTGATATGCGAATGGATATCCAAGCGCACTTTTAAAAAGCCCCTCAATATCAATAATATCATATTCAGGTGCAATTTCATTGCAGACCTTATCTGCAACCTCTTTTGCATAGGAACACAGTTTATCGTGTAATTCCAAATCTACAACTTTTCCAGTTGCAGAATGTTCAACTCTTTTTCTCATATTATACACACTCCTATCTGTTAAAAATTAGTCAACAAGTCTATAATTAAGCCATTCAATCAGTTCTTCAAAATCTGTCATTTGATCTGAGCAGAGAATAAGCGTAGCTTCAACATCAGATGCCGGAATAGATGCAAAGTCTCTTTCCGGATCAGCATATGAAGAACTGTCTACAATGGATTCATTTGTCAAGCTGTATAGAAGATCATCAAGTTCAAAACCGCGATAGTTAATTTCTCTGATATAATCATCAATAAAATCCCGTGTCGCTTTAATGGCAAGAATAAACTCCTTATCAATGATCGGCAAATTATATTTACCTCTGTTCCTCTCAGAGTTCTTTGTATAGAGTTCATAAGATTCAAACATACTTAATTACCCTACTTTCATAAGAGATTTGAGAATCATCATTACGAAGAATGCGCTTCCGGCGATAACAGATACAATGACCTCAAACAAATTTTTGATGCACTTTTTCTTATACTGTACATCATCTGCATCAAAATAGTCATTGATATAATACTTCCCAAGAAAGATATCACACAGCACAAGAATGATCCACATAATCAGATAAATAAGTCCATTCATTTCAGGTGTCATAACAGTTACCTCACTTTCTAAACTTTATTCAACTACCTTACAGAAATCTTCACCGTAAGCAACTCCAAGCGAACTGCCGTTATCCCATTTAACATGGATTGTTCCAATATCATCAACAGCGATTACTTTTCCACGAGTTCCTACAGGCGGAGCATGACGATCATTCATCTGCACAAGTTCAACTGTGCATCCTACGGGGTATCTCTTTTTCAAGGATTCGATTACATAAGGTTTCGGAAAATCGTTCACAGTATAACATCCTTTCTCATTAAATATTTTCAATGATTCTTACTTTATCCCACGGAATATCTTTCTTCTGGAAGTATTTTCTCTCGTTTACAAACTTCCACCAAGCCGTTTTGAACTGATACTGCGGAGAGCATTTGATAAGGCGTACAGTTGTTCCGTCATACTTTTCAAACTCGATGACAGTTCCGATAGGGAGATTTCTCACACATTTTGTCTTTGCATAGTCAATACATCTCTGTCGCCATGCAAGAGCATATTCTGAATCTGTTGGAGATAGAATATCAATAATAGACTTCGGACACTTGGATTCATACGGTCCAACATCTTCTGTCATTTCTTTGTAGTAAAAGTTGAAATAATCTTTCATGTCAGTCTTTGTCAGCATTACAACACCGAATGTTTCACGCTGATCATCCGGAATGTCCTCATAAATAGAATTTCCAGATTCATCTTCACCAATTTTTCTCTGAATCGGCTGAACAGCCGCATAGTAAGTAGAACCTATCATAGTAGATCGAATAACATTGAAATGACCTGAATTAAGACCTTCAAGCCAGTATGCATCACATTCTCTTTTTCTGTCTACTGTACCTTTTCTTGTGTAATATTTAGCATTGTATGATGTCCAACCCATAATTTACCACACTTTCAAATTAAACAAATCATGCTCTCAGAATAAACTGTCTCGGAATAACACCAGAGTCCATTTTAAGTAAGATTTCATCAAGAGTATTTTTTCTGTCTCTCAAAATTTCTTTTGTTATATCAGAGCATCTTGAAGCATCTCTATTATAGCGCTCATGCAAACTTTCAATGTATTCATCATCCACATAAATTACGTCATTGTAACCAGGGTAGAAAAGAGCTGTCTGAACACTTATAGTGATAATACCTGTAATTTTTGCAAATTCATCCAGATCATACATTGCAACAATTTTCATAATCAATACCTCCAAACATTTTACTCACAGTTTCTTTCATATTTGTATACTTCTCATATCTTGAAACATTATTATCTCTGTACGGGAAATAGATTTTGCCGCTGTTTGAGATTTTAAGATCAATAATATGAGTTGCTATTGGTGAAGTTAGATGAATTTCAACACGTAGTCCATTTATAGAATCAACAATGTTAAATCCATCAACTGAATACCCATTATCCATATCATATCTAAAATCAAACACATCTGATTTTAATTTCTTTACTGAATCTCTCTGCTTCGTTGTCATTATATCACCTTAACCTTGTAAATATAGTATAACATATTATAGTTCATTTGTCAAGAGGTTTTTGAAAATAAATAAGAAAAATCCGCACAAATAATTGCGCGGATTTTTGTTCAACACTAACAAGCGTTTATCAATATCCATAGAGAATGCTATCAGCCTGTTCAGCATATTCAGAATTAAGTTCATCATCAATTACTCTGTTATACTCATCTTGCAACTTATCAAAGTAAACATCATTCGATTTAATGTAATCAACGATTTCACCATAGCCGATATCATCAATATCATACCAATCATGATCAGCAGATGCATATACCTCTGCAATGAGATCAGATAGAGACATTCCAAGAACATCTGCGATATAACTCTCATCGTCAAAATAATCAAAAATATCGTTATAATGAGGCTTATCTGAATACACAGTGATGTGATCATCGTCCAACCAAGAGTTTCCGCCTACATTTGTAAACAGATACCACTCTCCGTTGTTGTTTTCATCAACATACAAATAAACGTCTGTCTGGTACTCGTTAAGGTCTTTGTCGAACTGTTTTAGAATTTCGATAAATTCATCTCTCAATTCATCAGCATTTCTAAGAGAACCAAAATCAAAATCATCTGCATCAAATGACTCATTTCTAAGAGTAATCATATTAAATCAACCTTTCTTTCATAAACAATATATAAACGGCTCACAGATGAACCTATCACATATAGTATACGATTGTTTATTTTTTACTGACTATTTGTTTTTTTTTATTCTTTCTGTCTAAGTGCTTCGTATTCTTGTAAAACACTTAAAGCAAGGTCAATTTCGTCAATTCTATCCTGATCAGACTTTACATAATTCTTATGCCTTTCCAAACATGACAGCAGACCATCCTCCGTTACTTCTTCTGTAGGTTCTCTCCATCCACTAAAAAGTGCTTCGATAGAAAACTTGTAATAGTTTTCAAAATCATCCAAAACTTCTGTGATTCTTTTAATCTCTTTTTCTGAATATTTTTTATGATCTAAATATCCATCTTTTCCTTCGGTAAGTATCCTTTTTACATCTTCAAACATCGTTCTCACCACCATTCAAAGTTTTAATAGTCATGTCAATTTCTTTGATAGAATGCTTATTGCTGATCCTAGTTCTTCAATTTCCGTTTCTAGTTCATTTACTCTATTCTCGTACTTCTCAATAAGACTTAAAATCTTATCAATAGATGCTGGTTCACTTGGTTCTCTGTAGTTGTGATATATAGCATCCAATGAGTGTTTATCATAATTATCAAAATCATTTGCTATATTAGATGCTCTTTTAATCTCTGCTTTTAACCATGATAGTTCACCAGTAAGTCTATGTTTTTCTTCATTTAGAAGTTTTATAGATAGATCATAATTCATTCAAATATCACTCCTTTGCAGATAAATCATGTCCGAAAACACGACACCACTCATCCGCAAGACAATATGATACCTCTAAAATGTGATCCCTCATGATATCATTATATGGATTGTGCGGAACAAGCTCTCTTGAATAATATTCGGAACACTTCAAAGCATCGTAAGACTGTTTAAGTTCAGACAGCTTATATAGAATCGGATCGGACTGATCAGCGTTCCTTACAAAATCACCAAACTTATTATAGAACCGTTCCAAGAAAGCAATCTTTTCTGTCAGACTCATGTCATTTACCACCTTTCAAAATCTTCAATGCTTTCTCAATCTGAGAAAGATATTCCTCTGCTTCTTCAAGCCTTTTTGAAAAATCATCAATGGCTCTGTTTCTTGATTCAACATTCACTTTGATATAATCATGAATTGTCCAATCATCAGACCAACATGAAGCGTCCTTATGCTTTTCAATAAACAAGTCGCTTTGTAACTCCTGTATACCCTTCTTATCTTGTTCAATTTCTTCTTTATAGAACCTAATTGAACTTTTTAGCTTTTTTCTCTCGCCTTTTAACAATTCAATTACTTTTTCCATCTTTTACCACCAATACACCACGATCATCAACAACCATTTCAACAAACTCTCCGTTGCGGATAGAATATATTGTATCTGCTTTAATTTTCTCTCCGTCAACAAATGCCGACTTTACAACAAATTCTCCTGTTTCTTTATCTACATATGCGATCACAAGGTACGATCCGAGTGAACCTTGTGCATATGCTCTATTCCCGTATGCAACTGCGATAGAATCTTTACCATCTGCAATAGCATATGGAGCATCACCAACAGAAACAGCAACCGATTTATCTCCATATGCCGCTGAATTTACTTGATAACCGACAGATGAAGCAACAGAATATTCTCCGTATGTCTTTGAGCAAGAGTAGCTTCCCGTTGCAGATGCAATAGACACATCACCTAAACATGTTGATCTTGAATTCATACGGGGAGAAGCAGCGATTGATTGATCTCCGAGTGTAATTGACTTTGCATATGCAGAATTACTTGCTGAAATAGACCTGTCTCCTGTTGAGACAGCAATAGCATTATCTAATGATGCGGAACATGAAATTGCGTTCTTTCTGGTTGTTGAAATAGATGTTGCTGGTTCTGATTTGTACATATCATTATCAGATGCAACAATATTTGCCCAATCTGTAACAACGATATCTCTTGTTGTATTATGTTCTGCAACTCTTTTAATCTGTTCCTTAATTAGATCGTCAATCGTGATCTCTTTCTCGATTGAAATTCGATCACCGACAATTTTAGAATTATTTTTCAAATGCTTTTTTCTAAATTCCGTTTCCAGATAAGAAATATCTGCTGTTTGCTCAACATCTACAACTCCATATCTTGAATCAGGATCACAGTAAAATCTTAGAACATCAATCGGTTCAACACAAGCATGAAATCCAGCATGACAGATTGATGTTTTTCCGTCAAAGGTATAAAGCCGACCAACTTCATACTGAAAATCTCTACACTTAAAATCTTTGTCGAAACCTTTATATGCTTTCATAAAATCTCCTTTTGCATTATTCAGTCATGCGTTACTCCATCAAAATCATTCTTAGTGATTGAAATTGTAAATTCTTCAAAATCACCCATGTGATCAATAACATGGTGCAAAAATTCAAACTCAGTCATATCATTGCTAACATCTCCGAAAAGCTGAATGAGGTCAAAATCAGACAATTTTCCTTCGCTGTTATCAGTTGCATATTTAATTGTGTAATGAGTAAGTTCTAGTATAATCCAGTCGATATATTTAGCACCGTAACCACAAGTAGGACATCCCATTGTAGTCCGTTCTGAATTATAATCAATCTTCAAAACCGATCCATCTTTCAAATCAAAAACTTTCTTCATGATCCAAAACCCCCATTACTCATATTCCTTAATCATTTCCCGAACACGATTGAGTTCAGAATCAGAGTGTACAGTTCCGCCAGAGTTCATTTCAAGATACCATTTAAGAACATCTTTCTTATATGCAAGATTATTGATGTTGAACTTAATTGTATCTCTTGTCTTATCCTCATATTCTCTGTAGTACGCCCCGAAAACAGGAATCTCATTATTGAGAAAACGGATGAATGCAGTTAATCTCTGTAACCCGTCAACACATACCATATGGGGAATATCCGTATTAGGATCAAGACTCCACTCACCGATATTGAAGTAAATAACTCTAGCCGATCTACCACCCTTGAAAAAGAATTCAAGGTACGCAATCTGTTGTTCTTCGGTCCAAACATTTCCGCGCTGAAAATCAGGATTAAGTTCAAGAATATAGTCCTGATCATAACTTTTTAACTCATCAAGCAGATATCTAACATGAATGTCTACCTCATAAGTTCCAACAGTAAACGGTGTAATTTCATCAAATCTTGCCATAATATAATACCTCACTTTCAAATCACGATTTTCGTACTTACAAATATAGTATACCACATTTTATTTCACATGTCAAGTGTTTTTGAGAATAAAAAACGCACAAATGTATACATAAAAGTAAGTATACATTTGTGCATTATATATATACATCAACCATTTATATATTTATCAATTTCATCCATGCGCCGCTCTGTAACATCAGCAAATCTTTCAATAAAATCGGCATATGATCTTAAATCATCGGAATAAAAATTTTCATCTGAATCAATATTATAGTCTAAATCGTTTGCAATGTCTTTCAACTTATTTGCAATATATGTGAGTGACAGCCCATAGACGCCACTTTCTGTTAATATTTTATTTCTCATATAGATCAAATCCTTTCATAAAATATAAGTCATGTTCAGGCTTAACAACCATTACATGACTTATTGTTAGTTATTGGTTATTTTTTGAATATGAGATAAAATAAATTTACTATATTCTTGTTGTTTATTTGTGTATAATGTTATTATATTTATCGCATCACACTAATTACGGTTCAAGCATTAGCCTTTATATTCGGATTCAAGCCACGAAAGTACAACATCTACACATGAATCACTATAGTTAGTACAATCATCTG
>AUXO012952781.1_pt1 | contig 12232 bp, 14 predicted proteins | sample 768731 | NCBI WGS metagenome assembly AUXO01 (sample SAMN02715735, study PRJNA202380) | gut metagenome | biome: sheep rumen | host: Ovis aries | place: New Zealand: Palmerston North | reverse complement strand
CTATCTGGAATTTTAGTACCTTTATTGCTAAAAAATTTTATTCCATTAAATTCAAAAGTATTATGCGAAGCTGAAATTACAACACTGGCATCAGCTTTTAGCTTTCTTGTTAAATATGCTACTGCAGGAGTAGGTAAAACACCTAATAATTTAACATTTGCTCCGTAACTTAAAAAGCCAGCAACCATACTGCTTTCAATAAGAGTTCCTGAAATACGTGTATCTCTTCCTATTAAAATTGTAGGCTTATGATCTAAATGTTTAGAAAAAACATAAGCACCTGCTTTTGCAACTTTATATACTAATTCTGGGGTTAATTCAGTATTTGCAATTCTTCTTATTCCATCTGTTCCAAAATATTTTCTCATAAAATTCAGTCCTTTCAAAGTAAATTATATGCTTTATATTTTATATAGTATACAGCGATTTTAAAATTTTTGCAAGTTTTTTTGAATATTTGTATTGAATTGTAGATTTAATTATGTTATAGTAAATACAAAATAAGTTGAAAGGAAGTAGTTTAATATGATAGCAATTGGTTCAGACCATGGAGGTTTTAAATTAAAAGAAGAAGTAAAAAAATATCTAGAGGAAAAACAAATTGAATATATAGATTGTGGGTGTTATTCGGAAGAAAGTGTAGATTACCCAAATATTGCAAAAAATGTTGCACTTAATATTATAAATAAAAAGTGCAAAGAAGGAATTATAATTTGTCGTTCTGGAATAGGGATGTCTATTGTAGCAAATAAGTTTAAAGGAATAAGATGTGCAAAATGTAACTCAGAGCAAGAGGCAAAATTTTCTAAAATGCATAATAATGCAAATGTTTTAGCAATAGGTGCAGATTATGTAACTGAGGAAGAAACGATTAGAATTGTAAGAACATGGCTTGCCACTAAATTTGAAGGAGGAAGGCATTTGTCAAGAGTAAAATTAATAGAAGAGATTGAAAAAGAAAATATGAAATAAATGGGGGATAGCTATGTGGGGAAATATAGCAATAGCATTTTTATTAGCATTTATTGTTGCATTTATGGTAACACCATATTCAATAAAACTTGCAAAAAAAATAGGAGCTATAGATATTCCAAAAGATGAAAGAAGGATGAGAAGTAAAGCAATTCCAAAGCTAGGGGGGGTAGCTGTAATTATAGGATTTGCAGTTTCAATTATATATTTAATTTTTGTAATGAATATTGAAGGTAGTGTAGATTTATTTGACGAAAATATATACCTAAAAAAATTAATAGGATTAGGGTTTGGAATTATAATAATTGTAATTACCGGAATAATAGATGATACAAAAAATTTAAAACCATACCAAAAGCTATTTGGACAAATTCTTGCTGCAATAGTTGCAGTATTATTTGAAATAAAAATTGAAAATATAAGTATACCATATATTTCTAGCTTAGGATTGTCTAAAGAAATTTCAATAATTGCGACAATAATTTGGATAGTAGGAATTACAAATGCAATAAATTTAATAGATGGGTTAGATGGATTATCTTCTGGAATAGCACTAATTTCTTGTGTATCATTATTAATAATATTTGCATTAAATAATTCACCTATGATATCAATTTTGATAATAACATCGTTAATAGGTGCGTTAGTTGGTTTTTTGCCATTTAACTTTTCACCTGCAAAAACATTTTTAGGAGATACAGGTTCAAATTTTTTAGGTTATGTTTTATCGATTGTATCTATTTTAGGATTAGCCAAAACTTACACGGCTGCTGTAATTGCTCTACCTATGTTGGTTTTAGGGCTTCCAATTTTTGATGTTTTATGGGCTATAATTAGAAGATTTATTAAAGGAAAATCAATAAAAGCAATTTTTCAAGCAGATAAAGGACATTTACATCATAGAATAGTTGCAAATGGCTTTTCACAAAAGCAAGCTGTTCTTATAATGTATGCAATAAGTGCAACACTTGGATTATTTGCAATTATAATTTTAGAAAGCGGAATTTGGAAGGCTTTATCTTTTATGCTTATGGTAATTGCTGCAGTATTTTTAGGCTATAGAAATTTTATACAAGAAAATAATGAAAAAGGTGAAAAATACGAATGTCGGAGTTTGCAAATATATATATAACCCAAAAATTGGAAATGAGAAAGAAGGTATTTTACCAGGAACAGAGTTTGAAGATTTACCAGATAATTGGGTCTGTCCAGTTTGTGGCGAAAAGAAAAATCTTTTTGAGGTTTACAAATAAATGAATAAAATAAAAAAAATAGCAAATACTACTATAAAACTTAAAATAGGAGGATGTGCTATGATGAATTTTGCAAAAGGATTAATGATAGGATGTTTTGCTTCAGCTGGTGCTTTTATAATGTATAATGAAATGTCCAATAAAAATAAAAAAATGATGATGAAAAAAGGAAAAAAATTTTTAAAAAATATGAGTATGTAAAAAAATATCAAGTATATGCTTGATATTTTTTTTTATTTAGAATATAATATATACATCAAACTGTATTAATGTTTGGGCTAAATAAAATCAGAAGAGAAAGATTGTATATAAGAAAAGAGGAAGATTAATGGAAAATAATTTAGATAGACTAATGCTAAAAAATATAATATGTGAAAACAGAGAATTAAGCCAATTAATTGAAGATATTGTACCAAAAATGGAGCAAAGATATACAAATATAGAGCTTGATGCAAATAAAAATGAAACATTTAGCTTAGTTGTTTATAAAAAACAAACATTATTTACAAGAGTATTTAAAGCAATTTCAATAGCACTAGAAAAATTTAGAATAATGAAGAATTTAAGAAAATTTGATTTAAATAGTTTAACAGATATAAATAATAAATAGATTTAAATTAATATAAGAGGGGCAAAAAAATGTTAGCATATATAAAAGGAGAGCTTGTGGTTAAAGCAAGAGGGTATATAGTATTAGATATTGGTGGACTTGGATATAAAGTTTTTATGGCAGAAAATTCTATAGAGAATATTGGACAAATAGGGGATGTAGTTAAAGTACATACATATTACAGAGTAATGGAAGATGATATAAGTATATTTGGATTTAATACTCAAGAAGAACTGAGGCTTTTTGAACTTCTAATTTCTGTAAGTGGAGTTGGTGCAAAAACGGCAATAACAATGTTAGGTACAATTGAGCCATCAGATTTTGCAATAGCAATAATTTCTAATGACATAAATACCCTAAAAAGACTCCCTGGAATAGGGCCAAAAACGGCGGGAAGAATAGTTCTAGAACTTAAAGATAAACTAAAAAAAGAGAGGCAAGTTGAAGAATTAGCTATCGCAAATGATAAACAAAATAGTAATAAACTTAAGATTCAAAATAACAGCAAACAGGAAGAATTCGTAACGGCTTTACAAGTTCTTGGCTATAATAACAAGCAAATAGATGATGTCTTAGAAAAAGTTGATGCTACATTATCAATAGAAGAAATGATTAGAGCTGGAATAAAGATTCTTTCTAGGAGTTAAAGTGAACTATGAAGGGAGTTGTAAAATTGAAAAATGCAATAACATATGAATTATTACATATTGATAAAAAAACTGGAGCAAGGCATGGAATAGTTCATACTCCACATGGAGATATACAAACACCTGTATTTATGCCTGTTGGAACACTTGCCACAGTAAAAGCAATCTCACCTGAAGAGCTTAAAAATGATGTTAAAGCACAAATAATATTATCAAATACATATCATTTATATTTAAGACCAGGACATAACTTGGTAAAACAAGCAGGTGGACTTCATAAATTTATGAATTGGGATAAACCAATTCTTACAGATAGTGGTGGATTTCAAGTTTTTAGCTTAAGTTCACTAAGAAAAATAACAGAAGAAGGGGTAGAGTTTAATTCTCATTTAGATGGAAGTAAGCATATGTTTACACCTGAAAGAGTTATGGAGATAGAAGAAGCACTCGGAGCAGATATAATTATGGCATTTGATGAATGTTGCCCATATCCTTCAAGTTATGAATATACCAAAAATTCAATGTATAGAACTTCAAGATGGGCTAAAAGGTGTAAAGAGGCACATAGTACATTAAATCAGGGACTATTTGGTATTATACAAGGAGGATTTTATAAAGATTTAAGAAAAATATCAGTAGAAGACTTAATAACATTGGATTTTCCAGGTTATGCTATAGGTGGAATAAGTGTAGGTGAACCTAAGGACAAGTTTTTAGATATTTTACGTTATACTACACCTTTAATGCCTGAGAATAAGCCAAGATATTTAATGGGGGTAGGATCTCCTGATTACTTAATAGAAGCTTCAATTTCTGGAATAGATATGTGTGATTGTGTTTTACCAACTAGATTAGCAAGGCACGGAACAGCACTTACTTCAAATGGAAAAGTTGTAATAAGAAATAATGAATATGCAAAGGATTGGAATAGCTTAGATAAAGAATGTGATTGTTATACATGTAAAAACTATACCAGGGCATATCTAAGACATTTAGTAAAAACAAATGAGATATTAGGAATGAGATTGTTGTCACTTCATAATTTAAGATTTTTGACTAATTTAATGGAAAAAATAAGAGAAGAAATAGATAGGGATACATTACTTGAGTTTAGAGAAGAATTCTATAAAAAATATGGATATACTAAGGAGGTATAAGATGAGTTTAATTGATGAAGATGAAATAGATTCTACAGAGGATACAAAAATAAAAAAAGTAATTATTATTTCAATAATTATATTGGTAATTTTGTTTGCTATAATTGTGGGTTTGATTATATATAAGCTTATGAATCCTACATCAATAATAACAATTATCGACGGTAATAGAGTTCAAGGGTTTTCGGAAATGCTTGATATTCAAGAGGATGAAAACGGAGAAACTGAAATTTATATTCCTATAAGAGAATTTGCAACATATTTAAATAAAATAAATAGCGAATATAAGTATGAAAGCTATAAAGGTGATTATAATCCTAAAACTGAGGATGAAAGTAAATGCTATGTAATAAGAGAAGATTTTGAAGTAGCAATTTTTACTCAGAAAACTAAGACAATATATAAGCTAAACCTTCAAAATAATAAAAATAATTCTGAATATACTCAAGTTAATATAGATAAAGATATATTTTTAAGTAATGGTAATTTATATGCGTCTTTAGATGGAATAGAAAAAGGTTTTAATGTTAGTATTTCTTATAATGAAAATAAAAAAATATTAGATATATATACTATGGATACACTAATAACAAGTTATCAAGAAGTAATTTCCAAAATTAACATTGGAGATTATGGAGATTTGACAATAGATTTTGAAAATTATGAAAATGGTAAAGCAATATTTGAGAACCTAGCTATTGTAAAGAGTAATAATGATAAATATGGTATTATAAGAATTGGCGATACACCAGTATTTATATTAGAGCCACAATACGATAATATAGAATATATATATGAATTTCAAACATTTTTAGTAAAAAGTAATGGTAAAGTCGGAGTTTTTTCTAGAGATGGAAAAAGAATGATTGATATGATTTATGATGAAATAGCTTCAATGGGTCAAGATTCTAATTTATATGTTGTAAAAACTAATAATCAATATGGAGTGGTAAATGGAGATGGAAAAATTATTATATATCCAGAATATAATAGAATTGGAATAGATTTTAATGAGTTTTTAAAAAATGGAGTGAAAAATGGATATTTTATTTTGAATAAATTAATACCGGTTATGCAAAACAATAAATGGGCTTTCTTTGATAAAAATGGAAAGAATATAACAAAAAAATTCAAATATACTAATATAGGATGTTCTAAAGTAAATTCAGCTAATAATACATATGGACTATTACAATTAGTTAATAACGACGTTGTAGTTGTTGGAGATGAATTAGGAAAGTATTGGTTTATGGATTCAAGCGGAAAGGATGATATATTACCACATGTTTTTGATCAAATTTATATTAAAACTTCAGATGGAAAAGAATCGTACCAAATGACATATAATGGAAAGGATTATGATGTTCTAAAATATATAAAGCAAATAAGACAAACAAAACAATAAAAAGTGTTCTAAAACAAAAGCTTCTTTCATATACATATATTAAGGAGGATGTATATGAAAGAAGATTTTTTTAAGTTTGGGTATAGCCCATATTTTAATAATAGTAAGAAAGAAAATTGGACAAGTAAATTTTTAAATAATATTATGAAACATAGAGTTATATTATTTATAATGTTTACTATAACAATTAGTATAATAATTAATTTTTGTTTGATATTAAAATTTATGCATATTCTTGAGGCAGGTTCAGTTATATATTGAATTTTAAGTGAATTTGTAGTAAAATATTAATATAATAATTAAAGGAGATTTAGTAATGATTGTAGCAAATAATTGGAAAGATTACAAAATAATTGATATGGCTGATGGTCAAAAACTTGAAAGATGGGGAAAAATTACACTTTCAAGACCAGATCCGCAAATTATATGGAAGGATAAATTATTTCCAGAAGAATGGGAAAAAGCATATGCAATATATAGAAGAAGCAAAAAAGGAGGAGGAAAATGGGAATATAAAAAGAATTTACCAAAGAATTGGCAAATAAAATACAAAGAACTAACGTTTAATATAAAACCAATGGGATTTAAACATACAGGTCTATTTCCAGAACAAGCAGTAAATTGGGATTGGATGAGAGAAAAAATAAAAAATTCTAAAAGAGAAATAAAAGTTTTAAATTTATTTGCATATACAGGAGGTGCAACATGTGCATGTTTAGCAGAAGGTGCTTCTGTTTGCCATGTGGATAGTTCAAAAGGCATGGTATCATGGGCAAAAGAAAATGTGCAAAGCTCAGGTTTAGCAGATAAAAAAGTAAGATATATAGTAGATGATGTTTTTAAATTTGTAAGTAGAGAAATAAGAAGAAAGAATACTTATGATGCAATTATTATGGATCCACCTTCATATGGTAGAGGTACAAACGGAGAAGTATGGAAATTTGAAGATAATATATATGAGTTAGTAAAGTTGTGTACAAATGTCCTTTCTAACAAGCCATTATTTTTTTTGATAAATTCATATACGACAGGGATTTCAAGTACTGTTTTAGCAGATATTTTAAATTTAACAATAAACAATAAAGGAAATGTACAATCAGGTGAAATTGGCTTACCTATGGAAAATTCAAAATTGATTTTGCCATGTGGAATATATGCAAGATGGGAGGATAAGATAAAATAATGAAGGTACTATATGAGGACAACCAGATAATAGTAGTAGAAAAAGAACCGAATATCCCATCACAGGCAGATAAAACAGGAGATATGGATTTATTAACAATGGTAAAAAAATATATTAAAGAAAAATATGAAAAACCAGGAGATGTGTATATAGGTTTAATACATAGATTAGATAGACCAGTAGGTGGGGTTATGGTTTTTGCAAGAACATCAAAAGCAGCATCAAGGTTAAGTGAGCAAGTAAGAAACAAAACTCTAAACAAAACCTATATTGCAGTTGTAGATGGAAAAATATATGAAAATAAAGGAGTTTTGGAAGATTACCTATACAAAGATGAAAGAAATAACATAAGCAAAGTAGTAAACAAAGAAAAGAAAAAAGCAAAACTTGCGAAATTAGAATATGAAGTTATAAACTATGATGATAAAAGAAATTTATCTATTGTAAAAATAAAATTACATACAGGAAGGCACCACCAAATAAGAGTGCAATTTGCAAACTTTGGTCATAGTTTATATGGAGACCAAAAGTATGGAATAAGAGGAAGAGGAAAACAGATAAGACTTTGGGCAGCAGAACTAGAATTTATGCACCCAACAAAAAATGAAAAAATGATATTTAAATCAAAACCAATTTTTATAAAATAAAACTTATGTGTAATAGCATAAGTTTTTTTTATAAGAGTAAAAAAATTTAAGAAATTTTCAAAAAACTATTGCAAAATATAAAAAAGTGTATTAAAATTTAATTGAAGTGGAAAAAAGTGGTATGAAGTGGTAAAGAAAGTGGGTGAAAATTTAACTATGTTGATGGGTGAATTCGAACATACTCTAGATACAAAAGGTAGAATATCAATGCCAGCAAGACTTAGAAAAGATATGGGAGATACTTTCATTTTAACAAAAGGCTTAGATGGATGTTTATTTGCTTTTTCACAAGAAGAATGGTTAAATTTTGAAACTAAATTAAAATCACTTCCACTATCAGATCAAAATGCTAGAAATTTTGTTAGATTTTTCTTATCAGGTGCTACAGAATGTGAAATTGATAAACAAGGTAGGTTTTTAATTCCAGGTAATTTAAGGCAAGCAGCAAAACTAGAAAAAGAAGCGGTAATTATTGGGGTTGGAACAAGACTTGAAATTTGGAACAAATCTACATGGAAAGCTAAAGATGAAGAAATTTCAGCAGATGAAATTGCAAAAAATTTAACAATGCTTGGTATATAATCTTTTCTAGACAGAAAAGTTTATATAATAATCATATTCTTGCAAAACAAGGAATTGATTATGTTAAGATGCAAAAGATAAATTAACAAAAGTGAAGATAGCTTAAGAAAAAATAAAAAGGAAACAAAAGATAACTTCATTGTTTTTACTTAAGAAAAGATAAAAAATATACTTTAAGAATTGAAATATACAAAAGAATCCCTATTTCTTATTCAAATGATAAACGTACAAAAGAAATTTAAACTACAAAATTAAACTTAAGAAAAATTTAACAAAAGTCAAAAATACCAAAGTAAAAGAGTATTACAAAAGATATGTACATACAAATGAATTTTGTACATAAGATTTTCAATATACTAAATGAAAAAAGCAGCTGGTATTTTTAGACTTTAGAATAATACTAGCTGCTAAAAATTTTAAAAATTAAGGAGAAAATGTGGAATTTAAGCATAAGCCAGTATTATTAAAAGAAACAATAGATGGGCTTAATATAAAGCCAGATGGTATATATGTAGATGGAACTTTAGGTGGTGCAGGGCATAGCAAAGAAATTCTAAAAAGACTTGATAAAAATAAAGGATTGTTAATTGGAATAGATAGAGACGAAGAAGCTTTATTAGCCGCTAAAGAGAATTTGAGAGATTTTTCAAATGTAAAATATATACATTCAAATCACGATAATATTAAAGAAATCTTACAAGATTTAAAGATAAATGGGGTAGATGGAATTCTTTTAGATTTAGGAGTTTCATCTTACCAGTTAGATGAAAAAAGTAGAGGTTTTAGCTATTTAGGTTCAAATGAGCTTGATATGAGAATGGATAAAACCCAAAGACTAACAGCAAAAGAAGTTATAAACAATTATAAAGAAGATCATTTAGCAAATATTATTTATGAATATGGAGAAGAAAGATATTCAAGACAAATTGCAAAGAATATATGTATTGCAAGAGCAAAAAAACAGATTGATTCAACAGATGAACTTGTTAAAATAATTGAAGAATCAATTCCTTTCATAAATAAAAAGGATGGACATCCTGCTAAAAGAACATTTCAAGCTATAAGAATTGAAGTAAATAATGAAATAAAACCATTAGAAAATACAATAACAGATTCAATAGATGTTTTAAATTCCAAAGGAAGACTTTGTGTTATTACATTTCATTCTTTAGAAGATAGATGTGTAAAAATTGCAATGAACAAAGCAAAAGGAATTTGTACATGCCCAAAAGAAATACCTTATTGTGTATGTGGTGCAAAAGAAAAAGGAAAAGTAATTACTAAAAAACCAATAATTGCGTCAAAAGAAGAAGTTAGAGAAAATTCAAGATCAAAAAGTGCTAAACTTAGAATTTTTGAGAAAAATTAAAATACAAAAAGAAAAGAGGTGAGCAAAGTAACTTATGGCAAAGAATAATTATCAATTTGAAACTAGCCCAAGAAAACTAGAACCTAAACATAAAACACATACAAAAACCAAAAAACAAATACAAAAACAAATTAGAATAAATGAAATGCAAAGAAAAAATGCTATTAAATTAGAAAGAAAAATACATAATAAAAATGTTGCACTTATTCTTGCAATGTTTTTATTATTGCTTGTTATAAGTTATAGAAGTTCACTAATAAATGAAAAGTTTAATGCACTTCAAAATGCAAAACAAAAATTAGCTTCAATAGAAAAAACCAATGGACAATTAGAAGTAAATATAGAAAGTAGCTTAAACTTAAGTAACATAGAAGAATCAGCTAAAGAAAAGCTAGGAATGCAAAAATTAGACAATAACCAGAAAGTCTATGTAGACTTAGACAAAAAAGACTATGTAGAAGTTGGAACTCAAGATGTAGAAATAACCAATGAAGAAAACACAAATTGGTTTGAAAAATTAATAAATAAAATATTTGGAAACTAATGACAACGGTACCGGTTCTTTTTGTCCCGTTGTCATTAATTAATAAAATATATGGTTATAAATAGAAACCTTTACAATAAAATATATTGTGGAGGTTTTTATTTTATGGACCAAATTGATTTAAAAAATAAAAAAAAGATGAGAAATAGTTTATTTATCGCTTTTTTTATACTAATTTTACTTATTATAAGATTAGGTTATTTAGAATTTTTTAAAGGAGAATATTTGCAAAATTTGGCATATGAACAGCAAATACAAAAAAGGTCTATTGCACCTAAAAGAGGAATAATTGTAGATGCATCAGAAAAATATACGCTAGCTCTAAGTAGTACGGCTTACACAGTAACTATTAACCCTACAAATATTGCTGCAGATAAAAAGGAATTTTTAGCTAATAAACTATGTGAAATATTTGAATTAGATTATGAAAAAGTTATCAAAAAATTAACTAAAAGAAGCTCAATTGAAACAATAGTAAAAAAAATTGAAAAGGATAAGGCAGATGAATTAAGGAATTTGCTTATGGAAAATGGAATAAATTCTGGTGTAAATATAGATGAAGATAGCAAAAGATATTACCCATATTCAAATTTGGCATCACAAGTAATTGGATTTTGCGGTGGAGACAACCAAGGGTTAGATGGTGTTGAAGCAAAATATGATGAGATTTTATCAGGCAGGCCAGGTTCAGTTTCTAAAACTACAGATGCCAAGGGGAAAGAATTAGGAACAGAAGGGGAAAATTATGTAGCAGCACAAGATGGAGATGGTATTGTGCTTTCAATAGATATGACAATCCAATCAATAGTAGAAAAATATTTAGCAGAAGCCTGTATTGACAATTTGTGCACAGATGGTGGAAACATTGTTGCAATTAATCCTAAAACAGGAGATATTTTAGCAATGGCAACATACCCAAATTATAATTTAAATGAACCATATACTATAAATAACGAAGAATTATTAGCTAATTGGAGTAATATTGATCAAAAAGAACAAACAAAAGCATTACAAGCAATGTGGAGAAATAAAGCAATTTCAGATACATATGAACCAGGTTCAGTATTTAAATTAATTACTGCCTCAAGTGCTCTAGAAGAAGGAATAACTCAAACTGATAAAGAAGGAGAATTTTGTTGTACAGGAGGAATAACAGTAGGTGGAGCTAGAATTAAGTGTTGGAGATATTATAGGCCACATGGATCAGAATCTTTAAGACAAGGGTTAATGAATTCATGTAACCCAGTTTTTATAGGGCTTGGGCAAAAATTAGGAGTAAATACATATTTTAAATATTTAAATAAATTTGGTTTACTTTCAAAAACTGGAGTAAGACTTCCTGGAGAAGCAAACAGTATATTTGTAAAACAAGAAAAATGTGGTCCTGTAGAACTTGCAACCATAAGTTTTGGCCAAAGATTTGAAATAACACCTATTCAACTAGCTACAGCAGTATCAACTATAGCAAATGGTGGAAGTTTAATAACTCCTAGAATAGTTAAAGCAAAAATAGATGCAAAAACTGGAGAAAAAACTGAATTTCAAATTGAAAAAAAAGGAGAGGCTATCTCAAAACAAACCTCAGAAGAAGTATTAAGCATGATGGAATCTGTAGTATCAGAAGGAACAGGAAAAAATGCTAAAGTAGAAGGTTTTAGAATAGGAGGAAAAACAGGAACTTCCGAAGATGGAGTAAACACAGGAAAATACGTAACATCATTTTGTGGTGTAGCCCCAATAGATGATCCACAAATTGTATGCCTAGTTACATTATATAACCCAACAGGAGAAGGAGGGCACCAAGGAGGTGGTGTTGCAGCACCTGTAGGTCGGGCAGATATTTTCAGAAGTTTTGCCATATTT
>AUXO014672970.1_pt1 | contig 12233 bp, 2 predicted proteins | sample 768731 | NCBI WGS metagenome assembly AUXO01 (sample SAMN02715735, study PRJNA202380) | gut metagenome | biome: sheep rumen | host: Ovis aries | place: New Zealand: Palmerston North | reverse complement strand
AAGAAAGCCGCTAAAGAGGAACCGCAGGTAGAGATGCCGAAGGTAGAGAAGACTACTCTCGGTGACCTGAGCGCTCTGGCAGAGCTCAAAGCTTCCATGGAAGCAGAAGCAGCTCCGGCTAAGAAAGCTACCAAGAAAGCAGCGAAGAAAGACGATGCTGAGTAAGGAGTTAAGGAGTGAACGTTTAACGAATTAACGAATTAAAGAGTGAACGTTTAACGAATTAACGAATGAATGAAAAAAGAAGCGGACCATTGCGGTCCGCTTCTTTTTCTGTATCAGATTCCGTTATCGGGATCATCTGGGATAGTAGTTGTAGGCGTGAATGTCTTCGATACCACCTGACAAACGCCTATTGACGCTTCTATCAACATTACCTCCGTAGAGGGGCAATTATACAATTTCTTTTTCATAATCATAACCAATTTTTGTCCATACGGATTGTTTAACGTTTCTCGATGATTTGTCCTTGTGCGGAGTACTTGACGCCATTGCGAATGATGACCACGTGGTCGTTCTCAAGAAGTTTGATGACGTTCTGATCGTTCTGCACCTCATCCATGCCCGTAGCCACTTGATCACGCGTGATGATACGTGCCGGCATGTTGTTCGATACGGGTGCGCCGCCTACGTCCTCTTTCGTGAGGAAGAAGGCACGGAAACTCTTGAGGTTATTCGATACTCCCGCCCAAGCCAGTCGGTCATTGGTGAGGAGGAAGAGTTTCTTATGTACATCGTCACCGGTATTGCTGAAAGCCTCCGGTTTCAGGATACCGACGAACCGTACGTCGTCGTTCTGACCAACGCTCTTACCTACCGACTCCTTGATAACCACGCTATGGAAGGTCGGGTTAACGATATCCTCGGCAGCGTCGTCGAACCGGATGAGATACGGAATACCGGCTACGATACCATTCGTAGGAGCGATGCGGATGAGCAGTTCGCCGTTCTCCACATAGCCGTACTTGAAGCTCCATACCTCTGCACCCGGTACGTCAAACGGCGTTCCGTCGAACGAAGGCAGGTCGAACGGCAGACAGATCGTGTTGAAGTAATCCTTGCGGAAGAAGGTACGGTTGATCGTGATATCCACGCTCACGCCCTTGTTCTGCTCCAGCACCGCTGTCAGATCCGTATTATCGTTCAGCGTCAAGCCGCGTACCACGCTCACCTCATCGAGGTAGATATACGGCTCGTTGCCGTAGCTGTTATTGCTGGTGCCCTTGAAGATCAGCACTACCTCATGCCCGATACATGCGTCAGGTAGCTGACAAGTATGCTCGGTCCAGTTAGCCTGGTTAGGCAAAGCGGAAGCCAACACTTCAGATGCATCGCCGTCAATGCTGTAGAGTACCGAGAAGTCGCCACCTGTCTCGTTCTTGTACCAGAAGGTCAATGCAGCGGCATCTGTAATCCGGATCGCCGGCGTCTTGAGGAGGTTCGTCTTACCGGACGGGTTGTTGAACGAGTTGAAGCGAACAGCGCTACCCTCATGACCGGCTGCCACGTAGCTCCACTTGTAGCTGTCGTTGTCGGTCGTTCCATCGGAGTTATCCCAGCAAGCAGGAATACCTACACTCAGTCCGTCGAAGTTCTCGATGTACGGCAGTGCTTTCACGCCACACGCAGTAGAAGCGACAGCGGATGCCGTCCACTCGCTCTGGTGCTCAGCATCGCAATAAGCCTGTACCTGAACCTCGTAGGTTGTCTCTGCCTCCAGATCGTTCAGCGTAGCGGAGCAGCCTGTGCCGGACACGGTCACGTCTTCAAGAAGAACGACCGTCCATGCGGAGGTTCCGGCAACACGGTAGCGTGCCTGCCATGCTTCCTCATCATCGCCCTTCGTCCAAGAGAGGTTGATAGAGTTAGCGTCAGCGGTCGCAGCGCTCAGCGCTGTCGGAGCTTCGCTGCAAGGAGCTTTCACATGGAGGCTTATGTTGTCCACGAAGATAGCACCTTGACTATAGTTCGCGTTCGCGAAGAACTGAAGGATGATCGTATGATCTGCATAAGCGCTCATGTCGATCGCGGCAGAAGAGAAGGTACCCGGGTCAGTGCTGCTGGTAGTACCGGCAGCGGCATAGCTTGCACCGTCTATCGCCGTGAACGATGCACCGCCGTCTGTGGATACCTTCACGGAGAAGGCTCCGCAGTTAGCTCTGTTGGAGTAGTCGAACGACAACTCGTACTTGCTACCGCCCGGCAGAACGATACTCGGCGTGTTGATGAGCGCGTCACCGATATGTACGTTGTAATTGAACATACGGATCATTTTGTTGCCGCTAACTTCATATACGCCCCATACCCTTTCAGGATTTAACGTTATCTCTTGTACCGTAGATGCGGAGTTGTCCCAGCAGTCTGCCACTTTATCCTTTTGCTTGTCGTTGAAGTTCTCCTCCCACGGGAGAGCAGTAATCGCCTCGCAATTGGTGGTGAAGGAAACCGCCTCAGACCATTCGCTGACATCCGAACCGCCGCATTTAGCGCGAACCTTGACGCTGTAAACCGTATTCGGATTCAGATTCTCCAGCAGGAACGAATTAGCAGAAGCATCAATGAGGTTCTCCTCGTCGTCGTTCAAACAGATCTGCCATGTCGACTCGTTCTTACCATTGGTCCAGCTCAGTGTAGCCGAGTTGGTAGTGATGCCATCAATCGTCAGCGCAGACGGCTTGAAGCAAGTCGGTGCCAGCGATACAGACACATTGTCAATACTGAGGTAATAGTTATTGCTTGTACCACCCACGTATTTAAAGGCAATATAGCTTCCTTCAGGAGCACCTTCGAAGAACAATTCTTTCTCAGTAAGCGTAGTAGTTTGCTCACAAGTCAAAACGGCATTGAACGTCGTCGCATCCGACGGTTCAGCCATATAGCCTGCATACAGAGTACCATTGGAAGTACTTGTTCCTTCGTTACGATAGGTGAACTTGAGCTGCAAGCTGGCAGTGCTCTCGGCAAACTTCGGCAGGATAGCGTACAACGGAGTAGTACTGCTGGACTTGAAGAAGAGGCATTTTCCGCTTACCGGATAGCCGGAGTTGGACGAGATGAATACCTGCGGATAAGAACTTGTGTTCGCACTACGGTTCAGGAACTGCCAGCACTCAGGAAGTTCATCGTTCGGGTAAGCACTCGGGGCAGTAGCACTGGTAGAACCTGCATACGAATTCGCATTGAAGTCCTCTGCGTACTCGCCCTCCGTTGCGATAGAATATACGCCGCAAGCAGTCTTGAAGTTCAGTGTCTCGGACCATGCTTCGGCATTGCAAGCTACCTGAACCTGTACCTGGTAAGCGGTGTTGGCGTCAAGACCCTCTATGAGTTGCGGCGATGAAACATCCGGTACCTCCGTCCAGTTCGTACCATCATCGCTATAGCGCAACTTGAAGCCGTTCTGACCGTAGTCGTTCCAGCTGATAGAAGCGGAAGAAGCGGTAATATCTGCAGCAGAGAGACCGTCCGGCAACTGGCAAGCAGCCGCAGTAGTGAAGGAGGAACGTTCGCTCCAAGCACTCTTGTCGTCTGGACCGCAGTTCGCACGCACGTAGAGATAATAGGTAGTCTCAGCGCTTAACTCATCCAGCGTAATAGAGGTAGCTGTAGCATCTTTCAGCGAAGCCTCGTTCGGATCGAAGTCCGCTTCCGTGCTGTATGCCACCTGCCATGCCTCTTCGTCGGCACCCTTCGTCCAACTGATCACAGCGGAAGAAGCAGTGATACCGGAAGCCTGGATAGCAGACGGCTTGTAGCAAGTCGGACAAACCATCGTGTAGTCGAGTAATGATACATTATCAACAAGAGAGGATCCGGAACCTTGCTCATGCGACAAGATCACGTCATTGTTCAGATCGTAAATAACGAAACTGCATTCGCTATCATATGATCCCTTCACCCATACGAACGAGTATTCCTCACCACAGCACAAGTTGAGCGTACCGGATGAAGAAGAACCACTGGTGAGTTGAAGTGTTGCGATTTCTGCGCCTGTAGCTTTGTGTACCACTTTGAGAGATGCGCCGTTCCATCCGTCTGTGTACTGATCTCGCAATTCATAGCGGATGGATTTCTTGTCTGCTTCCTCACAAACCTCCGTAGCGAACGAAACGGCATTGCTCCACTCGCTGAAATTACCGCTGCAGTTAGCACGTACTTTCGCGCTATAAGTTGTAGCAGCCGTGAGACCGGTGAGAACGAACGGATTAGCATCCGCGTCAATGAGGTTCTCCTCATCGTTATTCAGACAGATCTGCCATGCCGTCTGATCCGGATCACCAGCCGTCCAAGCCAGTTTTGCGCCTGTTGTTGTGATTTCAGATACAGCCAAACCGCTCGGCTCCAGACAGTTCGGGATTAGTTCAACTACGATGTCGTCGAGATAGAAGCCGCGCGTAGATTTCGACGAATTAGCAGCTTCCATCTTGATTGCGATACAGTGGCCCGTACCCGTATAGTTATTGAACTTCACTTCAAACGGAGCATACGTAGTTGATGCCGGATTGAAGGAAGCAACCGCAACGAAGGTAGAAGGATCTGCCGGATCGGACATCACACCGATGGAGAAGGTTGCATCGTAGGACGAACCGGTGTTATATGCTCTTGCGTTGAACTTCATACGCAGCGTTTTGATGTCATTCGATATCTGCGGCAGAATCGCATACTGGTCTTGCGGGTCGTAATAACTACTATAACTGCTGTAGTAGGAGTAGAAGCGCATCGAGTTTGGCGTGGAGTTAGAGTAGTCCGTATAACTGTAGTAGTATGCCGTCGGATAATTTTTATAATCAGCGTAGGTACACGTATTGATAGCGCTCCAGCAATCCGGCAGGATACGTGCAACGGGAGTATAAGCCGAAGCAACAGCCAGACCGTCGAAGTTCTCGCTGAACGGATGCAACTCGTCAATAACAACAGCCTCGCAAGCGGTCATGAACGAGAATGTAGCACTGTATTCACTAACCGTCTCTGCATCTGCCGGATTACACCAAGCAGCTACTTGTACGTCATACTCGGTGGAAGCCTCCAGACCTTCAAGCGTGTACGGATTATCGGTAATAGCACCGCTGACAACCGTCCATTCTGCATCCGCGTGTTTCTTGTAGCGGAGCAACCAGTTGCTCTCTTCGCCGCCTGCGGACCATGCGAGTTGTGCTGAATTTACGGAAACGCCTTCAGTTCCAAGCATCAAACCGGTCGGTTTCACGCATGCGATTTTGTCAATGCGGAAGTTATCTACAGCAGCAGGAGATTGTGCTCCTCCACTGGTGTCATCTCTCCATAGCAGAACTACATTGTAGTCGCCTTCCTCGATATCTATTTCTTCGCTGGAGAACGACTGCCAACTCGATTGGAGGTTCAATTTGCTGCCTCCGTCCAGAGCAATCCAAGTGGAAGGCAGAGACGTTGTTGTAACTCCCGTAGGCAGCGCTGTACCTGCGGTCAGTTCAACAGATGCCGGTACAAGGGCAACACGCAGGTAGTCATACGTGCTTTCGCCGTTTGCTCTCCAATCGTAATGGAAACTGTATTTGCCTTCATCGAAATGGAAGAGTTTGACTGCATATACTACAGCAGCTGCGGTAATGGTATATGCGTTGCTTACACCACCGTCATTGGAGATATAGAGTGCATGGGTGCCTTCTCCATTGTGTGCTGCCTCACCATAAACCCATTGGTTAGTCAGATTGCCATTGATGAAGTTCCATTCATTGCCGTTCTCGAAATCATCCGCAAACGGAATAGCAGCAGGTGCTTGCAATGTATGGAAAGCGATAGAGATCGCCTCACTCATAGCGCTACCGCAGTAGCGGCGGAGATAGAAGATGTAATCCGTGTTATCGGTCAAATCATTCTTCTCTAACGAGTTGGTTGCGAGAGCTGTGAACTCGTCATCAGCAGGCGCTGCTGCGGATGCCGGAGCAATAGCATATTTCCAGGCATCGCCCTCAATAGCGTTCCAACTGAAAGTAGCACCATTAGCCGTAATGGCTGAAACAGCCAAACCGGTCGGTTTAACGCACTCAGGCACTTCCTCTACCTTCACATCGTCCAGATAGATATAGGCATCACCATTGCCCCAGTTGCTGGTACCCTTGAAGAGGAACTCTACATTGTTGTTGAGGCACTCATTAGGAAGGGTGATCTCTTTCTGCGTCCAATCGGAGATACCTGTCAGGCCTGTAGCCAATGCAACGGGTTCTTCATCGCCAATAGAGTAATATACCGAGAAATCACCGCCAGCCGGATTCTTGTACCAGAAGGACAGGATCAGGGCTTTGTCTGCTATGACAAATGTCGGTGTCTTGAGGATATTGGTATTGTCGCTGCTATTAGAGTATGAGTTAAACCGGAGACCGACACCGTCGTGACCATCAGCATAGTAGTTCCACTTGTAACTTGCTTCGGTGGTTGTACCATCCGAGTTGTCCCAGCATACAGGAATACCTGCGCTCAGACTATTGAAGTCCTCGCTCCACGGGAAGGAAGCGATTGCCTCGCAAGCGGTGATGAACGAACCGGCTGGTGACCAGGAAGAGCTGAAGCCTTCGTTAACAGAAGAGCAGTCGCCCTGTACCATGAACGTGTAAGCAGTAGCAGCATCCAGACCGGTCAGTTCAACCGATTTTGCATTTGCATTTGCGGTCGCGTAAGTAGCCGGATCATTGATATCAAAGCTTGCAGCAGAACCGTACGCAACGATATAGCCGGCATCGTCATGATCGTCCGTCCAGGAGACGATAGCCGAGTTGGTTGTGATGCTTGCGGCATCTACTGCAACCGCCGTCGGCGTATAACAGGACGGGAGGGTCGTGAAGGAAGCAATCTCGCTCCAGCGGCTCGCGTCCTCTTCACTGCAGATCGCCTTAACCGCAAACTTATATTCGGTCTCTGCGTTCAGACCGCTGAGCTCTGCGCTTTCGCTAATCAAATAACTATTCTCATCGCTGAGGTCGAAGGCATCTGCCGGACCGTAGGCGATGCGATAACTGCCCGCCGGTGTCTCATTCTGGTCGCTCCATGTGATAGATGCCGTGTGCGCAGCAGCACTTGCAGAAAGATCTGTCACTGCCTTGCAAGAAGCAATCGTGCGGAAGCTGACCCTGCTAAAGTCGGCACCTTCGCAGTCCGGCTGTACATAAACGAAGTAGTCTTGGTCATCCACCAGATCCCCGAAGGACTTCGACAAAGCCGAAACTTTCTCCGCCGTCACTCCGCTGAAATCAGAAACTTCTTCGGTGGCAATTACCACATTCCATGCGCTCTCGCTACCCATCGGCTCCCAAGAAGCTTTTGCCGAAGAGGTCGTAATATCGCTGATAGCCAATGCTTTCACATCCGGACAAGCCTTCGGCTCGAAGCAGAACTGGATATTCGGACGATTGTCGGAACGTGTACCGGAGTTGCTACCCGGATGATTTCCATAACTGGTATCGTCATCATTTCCACGATAGAGCAATGCATTAGTACTGCGCCAATAGTCGAACTTCAGAGAGGTACTATAGTTTGGGAGTTTGGCTGATACGACAATAACTATATTGTCCGCGCCGTTGTACATAAACGCAGTACTCAGATCAAAGTTCATCCATCCGGTAGCAGTAGGTTTCTCAAATGCATCAGTATGATAAACAAGCATTAAGTCCTCTGCGGGAATCCAGTCTGAAGCAGACGAATGCTCGGATATGGTAGTATGCGCCATATAAATACTAATTTCGCCATTCAGCTCCTTGCTGGACTCGATAGCAGAGCAATAGAAGGAAATAGACTTAATCGAACCTGCTTGACCAATCTCGGAACCAGGGTAAATAAACTGTACCCATGAATTCTTGTAAAATGTAGCTATAGGTGCATAAGAACCATTATAAGAACCACTACCTACCTGCTGGCAGTTGCCGGGCTGAGCGGCGGTAGTAACGTCAAACAGAGCTGCAACGCTCTTACCAGATTCGCCACATATAGCCTTTACATAAACGTTATATGCCGTCTCCGGATTCAGACCGAAGAGAATGGCTTTGCGCTCGTTGACAATCTGCGCGTGTTCCTCGTCGCCTACGATACCTACTTCCCAAGAAGACTCACTTGCATACTGCGCACTCTCCCAACTCAGTTCAACCAAGTTGTGCTCGATGCGGTCAGCAGCGATATTAACAACCGCCGGACAAGAAGGCATCGTAGTGAACTCTACGAGTACATAATCCGAATGAGACGAACCACATATGGAAGCGATATAGAAGTAGTAATGCTGGTTGTAGGATAATCCAGAACGATCCAATTCCGTAACTTTATCAATAACTACTGGCGAAGCTTCTTCCTTGCCCTTCTCGTCCAACTCTTCCGTCGAGAGGATGTATTGGAAGTCCTTATCCTGCTCTGCGAAAGCCAGCTCCCATGCTATATGAACGGCATTGAGGTCGCTCAGCGCAGCACTCAGGTTGTGTACCTCCGGACAGTTGGCATTGGTAGTAAAATCAATACCCACCCATTCGGAATTACCATCATCATGTCCTCCGGCTTTACATTCCGCACGAACATATACCCAATAGTGCGTTCCGGCAGAAAGCTCCGTGAGGTGAATCGAATTCGTGGAGCTCTTTTTGTTAGCAGAAACGCTTTCGAAATTGGTAATCTCCGTCTCGGAGAGGATGATCTCATAACGGCTCAGGTAATCTGCGTCAGAAATGTTCCAAGTAACATTCGCCTCGCTCGTACCCTCACCTACCAACTCATACGCCAGATCACTTACATTCGGGCAAGCGGGAAGGTCATAGCAGAAGGAGAACTGGATTTGGTTTTTAGCATACGAACGCGTACCGGTTACTGTCGTATTAGTCGGATCAATATTCGTATTATCTTGATATTTATACAATACAGGATAAACATTGGTACCACTTGTAAATGTAAGGCAAGACAAACCGCTACTATAGTTATCGGAGTTATCATCCACAACGATTAACAGGTTATCTTCACCATTGTAGGCAAACGGAGAGGACAAGGTAATAGTCGCCCATGCTCCCGCCTCAAAAGTCACAGACCCGGAAAACACCTTTTGCTCTTCGGAAACATGCACCCAGTCGGTGGTTGATTCAAATGCGGCTTTGCTGGTATGCAACATATATACATCTATCGTTCTGATCTTTTCAGAACCACTATTATAGAACGCGATAGAGGATATATTGCCGCTTTGACCTATTTCCGCAGGAGTATAAATCTGCTCCGATAAAGAGTAATCATAGTTAGAGTGTGTCGGAACATAACTGCTTGTTTCAGCTCCGGAACCAACAACAACCTCATCGCAAGTATTGAGCCCTTTGGTCGTTGCATTGGCGCTGACCCATTCGCTGACGCCATCCTCGTTACCGCAGTTCGCGCGCACGTATATATAATAAGGTGTCTCGCGATCCAGACCGTTGATAACGTACGGGAAGTTCTCTTTGCTGATCGTAGTAACCGTAGCGGCTGCCAATGCAGCTTCATCCAGCTCCGAGTTCGAATAAAAGAGGTCATAATTGTCCGCGAGTTCCAGGCCGGCCTTGGGCTGAAGATTTACTTTCAGCGAACGACGCTCGATATCGCTGATAGCGATAGACGCCAACGGCTGGCATGCCGGAGTCAGGAAGAGTGAAAGATCATCTACATAGAACTGGCCGTATTTGGTACTTGCCGAAGATGCCGGATCTACCTTCGCCATCAGGACGATATATTGTTTATCGCCGGTATAAGCGGAGAAATTGAGTTCATATTGGGCATAGCCGGTCGTCACTTCAATTTCAGCTACCTGCTCAAACGAACTCATATCATCCGGCGAATTGACCACACCTACCAACAGATGCTGGTTGTAAGCAGTACCGGACGAAGACGATCTCGCCCAGAACGACAAAGAGAAGTCTTTGAGACTCTTCTCGCCATAGTTAAACGCCGGCAGAACGGCATACGAGCCGTCTGCATCGGTGTTGTAGGATGGATTATAGGAGGAAATGTACTTATATGCATATAGTTGCAAACCATACAAGTCATCGTGCTTGTAGGTACTTCCTCTGGACGGAATATAGGAAGAACTGGTGCTCTCCATATTACCTACCGTCCAGCAGCGGAAATCGTCCTCATTCTCAAAGCCGTCCGACCAACTATCAACAGCAAGAGGTGCGCACTCGGTGCGGAATTCCATTGCTTCCGACCATATATCCGCATCAGCGCAGGTGGGTTGTACCTCTACCTCATAGAGGGTATTCGCCTCCAAGTCCGATAAACCGTAACCGATAGGTTTTTCACTAACCACGTTCCATGAACCACTGCCTTTGACGCGGTAACGCAGGTTGAAAGAGCTCTGACCTGCACCATTCCAAGCGATAGTAGCCGAAGATGCAGTGATATCGCTGGCTACCAAAGAGGTAGATGGCTCACAGGAACTGAGGGTTGTGAACGAACCTACTGCGCTCTCCTCGCTCAGACCGTTTGATCCGCAGTTGGCGATAATCTTCACCTCATAGGGTTTCTCCGGCGTCAAATTGGAAAGCGTCATAGAGGTTTCGGTGCTACCAGTCTCCTGCCACTCACTCGCTTCGTATTCTATACCGGCTTGGATATCGTCAATATGGAGATTGTTATCCGCATTGGATACAGTGGACTCGCCATAGAAAGCAATGCGGATATTCTTACCGTTGTATGACGACATATCGATAGAAACCGGTTCGCCTTTCGTGCTATGATCAATGTTGTTAAACACATATGCAGAACCGGCATTGTCCCACTTGCGAAGCACAGTCCAGGTATCTGAACCCGCTTCCTGAACCAGCACGATGAACTTATCGTCTAAGCCGCTGGTTCCGGGTGCTGAAGCATCACCGTTATATGCGGTTAATGCCAAGTTGAACGTCAAGGTACCAGCTTTCTGCTTATATAGCGGAGAAACCAACCAACGCTGGCAAGAAGTACCGTAGATATTCACTCGTGCGTGACTGTCAAAGACCCCATTGGAGGTTCCGAAATTCCAACCAGAGCCGGAAGCCAAAGTAGCAGATCCGTCTGCTTCGTTGAACAAACCGGTGTACATAGACCAGCCGGAAGGGATAGAAGATCCATTGAATTTCTCATCCAGACCATCCGTATAGGCCGCCGTCCTGTACATCACCTTAAAACCATTCGACGCCGTTCCCTCCCATGAGAGATCAGCCGAAGTAGCCGTGATATTCGATATATGGCTGCTATTAAACTTCGGCTTCGGACATGCAGGAGGAGCACTGGTGGTAATGGTCGCTACCCAACCTGCGGCAGTAGAACTTCCATCCGAGTGCCACTCGATAGTCATCGTTCCGGAGGATGCTACATAATCATGACCGGTAGATAAATTACTGGAACACCCGGTTTGACCCCTTGTCAATAACTCACCTGTACTTTTATCTCCGTCATAGATAAGCATGTAGTCCCAGGCACTACAACTGGATGAACTTTCTGTTGCGAAGGATGAGAAGTTAATGGTAATCTCTCCATCACAGGTAAAAGTTGCCGTGAAATTCTGGCTGGTACTATAGCTACCGCTCGCACCACCCGAATCAAAAAAATTGTAAGTCGTTCCTGGTTCAAGTTCCCGGGATATATTACCGCTCAGCGTAATATCCTCTGCTTGAACAACTGCCCAAGGCGCTAACAAAGCCAGCGTAGTGAGCAAGAAAAGTAGATAAAATTTCTTCATAAAGATTGTTTATTATTGATTAGTAAATTAGTAAGCAAATGATAAATCGCGCAAAGGTAGAAAAATAATAGCAAATACACAAACTTTTTTACAGAAAACTATCAAAAATCTATATTTTGATACATATAATTAGCAAAATGGCAAAATAACCGAAAGATAGTAAACATTTTGTTTATTTTTACCACCCCGCAACACATGCAAAAAAAGCGAACCTCACGGCTCGCTTTTGCTTATTTTCAGGTCGTAATTCGTTACATCCGTTCCGGCATTTCTATACCGAGAAGAGCAAAGGAAGTACGCAGCACTTTGGCTACATTCCGAGATAACAACAGACGCAGTGCTTTCTTTTGCTCATCGGGTTCGTTGATGATCGAGAGATCGTGGTAGAACGAGTTGAAGTCACACGCCAGCGCGTACGCGTAGTTACATAGGATCGCGGGCGAGAACTCCTCACCGGCCGTACGTACAGCCGTGGGGTACTCGCAGAGACGCTGGATCAATGCCAATTCCTTTTCCTCGATATTTCGAGATTTCGACATATCGA
>AUXO010555053.1_pt1 | contig 12234 bp, 6 predicted proteins | sample 768731 | NCBI WGS metagenome assembly AUXO01 (sample SAMN02715735, study PRJNA202380) | gut metagenome | biome: sheep rumen | host: Ovis aries | place: New Zealand: Palmerston North | reverse complement strand
AATTAATAATATTCAAATATTATTAATAAATATTCTAAATAAATTAATAATAAATTTTCATATTCAAATATTAACTTTAAATAAATTAATAATACTTTATTTAAAATAAAATATTATTATTTATTCATTTAATAATTGTTTAATATTCATAATTAAATTATCTTTTAAATAATTAAAATTATCATTATTATTACATAAAAATAATTGATTAAATCCTTTATTATTTTTTTTAATTATCATTGTTAATTTTTCTAATTTATTTGTTTTTTGATTAAATCTTGATAATTCATATTCTGATACATTATTAATATCAATTGATTCATATTTATATAAATTAGGAAATTGTGTAATCTCAATATTTTTTAATTCTTTTGTTATATTTAATATATTATCATTTGTTATAGAATAATCAATATATTTAATTGATTGTATTAATTCATTAGTATTATTATTTTTAATAATTATTGTTTTAATGAAATTTTTATATAAAATTTGTTTTTCTATATATTTTGATTGAATATATTTAATTTTTAATATTTTGAATAAACCAATTATTTTATATATTTCTTCTGCTGAAAAATTATATAATTTATATAAATTTATATCATCTTTTGAATAAGATTTATCAATAAAATAATTTTCATAATTCATTTTTAATATAATATACTTTAATTAATTAAATTTATATTAAATAAAGTAATATTCATTTTTTAGTAGTTGAATCAAGTTTTACTATTAATGTATCTAATCTATCAATTATTGTATTTAATTTATCAATTATAACTGTAAATCCAACAGTTTTATTACATATATTACATATATTACATATATTACTAATATCAGTTTCACTTAATGGATGATGACATATCCTACAAAATCTTTTTTGTTCAGTAGATATATTATACACAATCTCTCCATCTTCATTTGTTAGTATAGCAGGGTCACCTCCAAAGTTTATAATTCCTGCATCAGTTCTACGTAATTTTGTAAGACAATTACATTGACTAATTGGATAACCACATGTATCACAATGTGTTTCATTCATTTTTATTAATAATATATCTATTAATAAATGATTATATAATTTAATTTTTCATTTTTTAAAGAATAATTATAATTAAAAATAAGTTATAGATTAATTTTTAATTAATTAAAGATTATTTTCGGATTAATTTTCTAATTAATTTTGAATTAATTATCGAATTAATTAAAGATTAATTAAAGATTAATTTAGTAATTAGTTTGTTAATTAATATATTAAATATATTATTATTAAAATATCATAATATAAAAATAAATTTAAATTTATTATCAAAATTGATAAAAAAATAAATTTGGATAATATATCCAAATAACCAACCAATTTAAACTAAAAAAATGTCAGTTATTAAACTTAATAATGAATAACACTTAATGTTGTGGATGTTTAAGTGTCATTATTGATTGGTTAGTTCTTACAAGTTCCATTATTTGCAACATCGATTGAACTCACTATTGCATTAAGAGTATCTTCAGCATATTGACGGGTTGGTTCATCCTTTACTGTCATAAGTGTTTGTTCAGCACATTGACGTGCTATTTCAAGTTCCAACAACAAATTAAAATATGCTGAATCAGAAAGGTTCTTACGAACATTCTGTTTTCTAAAAGCAATATACCGTAAAGGGTGTTGATATTTACCAAAACCACGACATCCAGTACGATTCCTAACATTATAACTGGTAGACTTATGGCGCATCTTGAGATGGCCATTACAACAAATAGGCTTATTACGGCACATCTTGTTAGGAACAAATGGATTAACTTCACTCTTACTGGTATCATCTGGATTTCCATCAAATTCACCAGTATCATCTGGATTTCCATCAAATTCACCAGTATTAACTGGATTTCCATCAGATTCACCAGTATTAACTGGATTAATACCAAACACACTAATAAGATTAACATCATGTTCCCCAGTATCATCTGACTTATATTCAGACTCACTAGTATCATGGATGTTATCTACTAACGATAAATCACGCTTAAACATTTTGATTATATCTATTTTACATAATATTATTACATATATTAATTACTATATATTTTCATTTTTTATTTAATATATATAATAGACTAATTATAATCAAATATAATTATCTATTAATTTTTCAATTATATTTTAATATAATTATTATTTATTTTTAAAAATAAATAATTACCAATTAAATAAATTAATTTAAAATTTATCTTTTAAAAATTATCCTTTAAAAATTATTTTTTATCCTTTTTTCTTTTAAAATTTATCTAAATAATTTTGTTTAGTTAAAATATCTGGTTTAATATAATCTTCAATATCTTTAATATCATTTTCAGTTAAATCATTAATTAATGTAGTTCTATATTCATGTGGGAAATCTCCAATTATTTTTTTAGTTTCATTAACTTTTTCAAATATATCTTTCATAACTTTACCAGTTATTTCATAATATTTATCTTTTGTTCCTTTAATATCCATTGATATAAATTTAACTAATTGTTCATCTATAATTTGTTTAATTATTTCTGGATTTGTTCCATTTGTATCTAATTTAACATTAAATCCTAATTTTTTAAGTAATCTCAATACTTTTATTAAATCTTTTTGTATAGTTGGTTCACCACCTGTTATAACAATATTCTTTTGTGCTACACTTAAGAATTTAACAAAATTAATATCAGATTGTTTAATATTTTTATTTAATTCTGTATTATAGCACCATGGACATCTTAAATTACATCCTGAAGTAAATATAATACTTGATGGCTCATTATTTCCATGCCAATTAATCATTGTAATTTCTCTATAATCATATATAAAGTTCTTAATACTTTCTGCTTCTTGTATTAAATTTACATCACCATTAAATACTGAATAATCATAATCAAATAATGCTCTCTTACTAAATTCTTCTTGTTTTCCTTTATTCCAATTTGCAACTGGACGATAATATCCAACAATTCTTGAATATACATTACATTTTTGATTACATCCATCAACATTACAAATTTCATGTTTTCCTCTTAAATATTTATGTATTGGACATATTGAAAATGTTGGTGTTAATGTTATATATGGTATTCTATAATTAGTTGTAATTAATTTTACTAAATCTCTTGCTTGTTCCCATGTTATATTTTCTCCTAAATATGTATGAAATACAGTTCCTCCTGAATAAATAGTTTGTAAACTTTCTTGATGTTTTAAATTAGTTATTAATCCACAATTTATATCTGATGGTATAATTGTTGAATTTGTATAATAACTTACATTTTTATTAAATAATACATTATCATTTTGTGCTAATCTATAACTTGTTGATTCAGCAGGGGTTGCTTCTAAATTATATAACATTTTATCTTCTTGTTGATATTTTAATAATAAATCTTTAATATGTAATAAAACTTCTTCTGCAAAATTTTTCTTTGTTATTATATTTTCATCATATAAAATATTAATTGCTTCATTCATTCCTATTATTCCTATTGTTGAGAAATGATTATTCCAATAGCTTCCAAATCTATTTTTTATATCTTCTAAATATATTTTAGAATATGGATAGAAGTTTTGTTCTGTTAATCTTTCTATGTATTGTCTTTTTATTTTCAAACTTTGTATTGCAATTTTAATTGAATAATCTAATTCTTTATAAAATAGCGATTCTTTTGTTTGAGTTGTTATATTTATTCCATTATTTATTTGTTCATTTTGTTTATTTATTTGTTCTACACTTCTATATGCACAATTTGGTATATTTATTGTTACTACTCCAATACTTCCAGTTAATGGAGTTGCACCAAATAATCCGCCATTTCTTTTTTGCACTGATTTAAGGTCTAATCTTAATCTACAATTATGAGTTATTATTCCATTTTCTAATACGAATAAATGGTCTTCATTATCTATTTCTAAACAATAAACATAATCATTATTATTTATTTGTTCTATTTCTTTAATTTTACAATAATCAAATTTATTATCTGTAATTATTGTTTTATCTTCTATATATTCATGTTGTAATGGAATATAATCATCAATTGTTAATTCATTTGCCATTTTTGTTTTAATTGTGCTTATTGTATTATTTTCATAAGTTATATATGGTTGTAAATGATATGCACTTAATACAACTTCTTTATCATTTTCTAAAATTATTTTATATAATTTTGTAGGGGCAAATTGTTTAATTGCTATTATGTTTACTAAACCATTTGTATCATTTATTAATATATTATTTAATGGTTTGGTTATATCATTATCAATATGATATTTTGGATTATTCATATATTTTTCATATAAAGTATATATAGTTATTTTGATTTTTTGATTATTTATATTTACATTTAATAATGTATCTTTACTTAAAGGACACATACTTCTAAAATCATTTGGGTTTAAATCTGAATTTATAAAATTAGTGAAATATGGTATGCCATATTTAGCTGTCATTTCCCATATTTTTTTATATTTTACATCATTAAAATCAAAATCATTAGTTAATTGATATGTTGGTATTGGGAATGAGAATATAGATTGTCGTGCATCGCCTTCAATCATAGTTTCAGCGAATGCTTGATTTATCATATCCATTTCTTTTTGACAATCACCATAATATAAATCAGTTTGATATTCACCATTATATGCAACTGCTTTTTCTTTCATATTTGCAGGACATATTATATCAAATGATAAATTTGTAAATGGTGATTGAAATCCAACACGTGTTGGAACGTTCATATGAAATATAAAACTTTGTATATATTTTTTAACTTGTTTATATGTTAATTGTTCTTTTTTTATAAATGGTGCGCATAATGTATCAAAATTACTTAATGCTTGTGCACCTGCTGCTTCTCCCTGTAATGTATACATGAAATTTACTATTTGTTGTAATAATACAAAGAAATGTTTTGCTGGTTTTGAACAAACATTACCATTTGCTGATGCAAAACCTTTCATTATAATATCTTCTAATGACCATCCACAGCAATAAGTAGTTAATGAACCTAAATCGTGTATATGAAATCTATTTTCTTCTACACATCTTCTTACTTCTGTTGGATATATATTGAATAGCCAATATTTCTGTTCTAATTGATTTGCTATATAACCATTTAATCCTTGGGCAGAATATCCACGTGAAGCTGATTCATTAACTTCCCATGTTAAATTTTTCATGTAACTATCTATTAAATCAATAACAGAAATATTAGTTGCCATTTTTTATTAATATATAAAAAATATATTAATTATTTTTTAATATATTAAAATTCATTTTTTAAAAATATATCAGTTAAATATATTTTTAGCTCTTTATAATATTTTTTAATTAATTAAATTAATTTGATTGATTTATGGAATTGGATTAATTAATTTAATTGATTTGGTTGATTTGAGTAATTTAAAGAATTAATTTGATTAATTTATAGAATTGGGTTAATTAATTTTTGATTAATAAAATTAATTTGAGTAATTTAATTGATTAATAGAATTGATTTGTGTAAAATTTGATTAATTTATAGAATTAATTTAATTAATTTAAAGAATTTTATTGATTAATATTAATAAGTAAATTGAATAATTAATTTTTGATTAATAGAAATTTATTAGTATAATTAATTTATAGAAATTTGATAATTAATTGAATGATTAATTTATTAAAAGTTTAATAATAATTATTATTTTATGAAATTTTATTAATTAATTTATAGGATTCGCAAAATTAATTATTATTTTATTAAATTTTATTGACTAATTTATAAAATTCAACAAATTAATTATTACTTTATAAAATTTTATTAATTAATTTATAAAATTAATCAATTAATTATGTGATTACTTTATGAAATTTTATTGATTAATTTATAAAATTAATCAATTAATTATCTAATTAATTTATAGAATTAATTAATCAATTTAATCAATCAATTTAATCAATTTAATCAATTACTTTTCTAATTATTACATAATCATTAAAAATTGAATATTAAATTTATTATTTAATTACTTTATAATTAAATATATTATTATTAACAATGTCTTTTAATATCGAATCAAAAAGAGCAAAAAATTCAGATGAATCTATTGAAGAAGACCTTGAATTTAAACAATTATCACATCATGAACACGTTTTAGAAAAGCCTGATTCATATATTGATTCTATTGAAAATGAAATTGTTAATGAATATTTATATGACCCAACAAATAAAAAAATAATTAGAAAAGAATATTCAATAAATAGAGCACTTATTCAAATTATAACAGAAATTATAGAAAATGCAACTGACCAAACATTAAAAACTAAAAAATGTAATGAAATTAAAATCAATGTGTCTAAACATAAAGTTTCTGTATATAATAATGGAACTGGTATTCCTATTAAATTAACAAAAGATAAGGATGGAAATGAAATGTATACAATAGAATTATTGTTTGGACATTTACTAACTTCAGAACATTATAGTAAAAAACAGCGTTTTATTTCAATTGGAACTAATGGAATTGGTGCAAAAGCAACAAATATATTTTCAACATATTTTAAGATTGAAAATGTAGATACTAAAAATAAAAAATATAAACAAATATTTACTAATAATATGTTTAATAAAACTGAACCAAAGATAACAGATGTTGATGATACTGTTAGTCCTTATACTAAGATAACATTTAAACCAGATTTTAAAAGATTTGGTTTAACTGAATTATCAGATGATTTAATTAATCTATTACATAAAAAAACAATTGATGTTTCTATATGTTGTAGAAATAAAGTTAATGTATATTTTAATGATGAATTAATTACAACTAAAACATTAGATGATTATATTAAACTATATTTCCCAGAACTTAATAGTGAAAATATAATTACAGCTAATTTAAAAAATGATTGGAAATTTGGTTTTGTTTTTACAGATAATTCTGAGTTTACTCAAATTAGTTTTATAAATAATGCAAATACTTTAGATGGTGGACAACATGTCGATTATTTAGCGAATATTATTGTTAAACATCTATTATCTATTATTCAAAAGAAGATAGATTATCCTGTTAAACCTATTGATATTAAAAAACATATTACATTATTTGTATTAGCATATGTAGATGTATTACATTTTAATGCACAAAGTAAAACTAAATTTAATGGTAAAATAACATCTGATATAGTAGATATACCAGAAAGTATATTAAAACAAATAGAAAAATCAGGAATTGTTGAAAATGTTGTTAATTTCTTAAAGATTAAGAAAGCAGCTGAATTAAAAAAATCAGATGGTAAAAAAACTAAAAATATTAATATTGATAAATATGTTCCTGCACTTAAAGCAGGTGGGCCATTATCCAGAAGATGTAGATTAATTATTACAGAAGGTGAATCTGCAAAATCATTTGCAATTAATGGTTTAAATGTAATTGGCCATGATTATTATGGTGTTTATCCAATTCGTGGTAAAATGTTAAATCCTGATAAAGCAAGTGATGAAAGAATATTAAATAATGCTGAAATTTATGATATTAAAAAAATAATAGGTTTAAAACAAAATGTTATTTATACTGATAAAGATATTGATGAATTAGCATCTGAAGGAGTCGATACATCTAAATATGTAAGTATAGATACATTAAATTATGGTGGTATTTTAATTTTGGCAGATCAAGATTTAGATGGTTATCATATTAAGGGATTAATTATTAATTTTATACATACATTCTGGCGGGAGTTATGTATGATTAAAGGATTTTTCCAAACTCTTCAAACACCTATATTAAAAGCTATAAAAGGAAAAGAAGTTAAAGTATTTTATAATGATAAAGATTATCGTGATTGGTGTGATAGTATTGGCTCACAAATTAATAAATGGAAAATTAATTATTATAAAGGTTTAGGTACATCTAGTGATGAAGAAGCTGAAGAATGTTTTGAAGATTTTGATACTAAAGTTATTGATTTTGTTTGGGACGATACTACTAATAATACTATTAATGAATCTGAAATAAAAGAATTACAAGAATCACAAGAAGAAGAATTTAATTTAACTGATTCTTTAAGTGAATCTTCTGTATCTGAAAAACCAAAAAGTAATAAATTAAAACGTCGTAATATTATTAATCCAACTATATCTGATAAAGCCATTATGTTAGCTTTTGCTAAAGATAATGTGCAACAACGTAAAGAATGGTTAAATCATTATGATAAAGATGATGTATTTATTCCACATGAACAAATTATTTATTATTCTGAATTTATTAATAAGGAATTAAAACATTTTTCAAATGATAATAATAATCGTTCTATTCCTTCTATTTATGATGGATTAAAACCTTCACAACGTAAAATTTTATATACTATGTTATCTAATAAAAGTAATAGTATGGAAAAAGTAGTTGATATTGCAGGTTATGTATCTACAGGCACGAGTTATACACATGGTAATGTTTCATTAGAAGAAGCTATTTTTAGTATGGCACGTGATTTTACAGGTTCTAATAATATTAATTTATTAACAAATAAAGGTAATTTTGGACATAGACGCGCAGGTGGTAAAGACCATGCACAAGCACGATATCCAAAAACTAATTTAGAATATATTACTAAATATATAATTAGACCTGAGGATGATATTATTTTACAATATTTAATTGAAGAAGGAAAACAGGTTGAACCTAAAAATTATTATCCAATTATTCCATTAAGTCTTGTTAATGGTGCAGATGGTATTGGAACTGGATATTCTACTTATATTCCATGTTTTAATCCTTTAGATATTATATTCAATATACGTAAATTATTAGATGATGAATATGATAAAATGATTGAATTAATACCATGGTATCGTGGATTCACTGGAGATATTAGTAAAGTAAATAGTAATACATTTGTTTCTTATGGCAGTTATCGTCTTGATGTAGAACAAATACAAATCACAGAATTACCAATTAATACATGGACTGACCCTTATGTTATTAAAATGAGAAAACAAATTGATAAATATGATGAAAGAAATATTGATGAAATCAAAAAAAGAAAAATAACTAAATCTACTACAAAACAAAAAGATAAAAAAAATAAAAAAGATAAAAAGAAAGAAGAAAAACCATTAAAGGGATTTATTAAAACTTGTCGTAATCTTTCACCAAATAATTCTATTGATATTACTTTTACTTTAAATAAATTCTCTTTACGTGAATCATATAAAAATAATAATATTTTAAAAGATTTCCATTTAACTTCTACCATTAAAACTAGTAATTTACTTTTATATAATGAAAATGATACTTTAACTAAGTATAAAACACCTAATGATATTTTAATTGCTTTTTATAATAATAGATTACTTAAATATAGAGAACGTCAACTTAAATATTTAGAAATTTTAAGAAATCAATTACAAATTTTAGTTTATAAACAAAAATATATTAATGATGTTATTAATAATGTTATTGTTTTTGATGGTAAAAATAAAAAGATAGATATTATTAATAGATTAATTGAATTAAAATATCCTAAATTATCTACTGATATTAATGCTATTGATTCTGATGAACAAGATGATATTATTGATAAAGATGAAACAACTGATAAAAATAATAGTGGAATTAAAATTAAATATAAGTCGTATACGTATTTAACTAATATCCCTATATTTAGTATGACTAATGAAGAATTAGTTAAATTACAAAAACAAGTTGATAATAAAAAAGAAGAAATTTATAAATATGAACATACTTCTATTAAAGATTTATGGCGTAATGAACTTGATGAATTAGAAAAAGTTTATATGAAGTTTATTAAAGATAAAGAAAATCTTGATAAGAAAACTTTAAAAAGACGTAAAAAAATAAATTAATTAGTTTATTTAATTTAATTATGATTTATTTAATTTTATTTAATTTTGATTTAATTGGGTTTATTTATAATTTTTAAAAATTATAAATAAGAAGATATAGATTAAGTTGTGAATTAATTGATTAATTTTCTGATTAATTATTGTATTATTCTTCTAATTAATTTTCTGATTAATTTACTAATTAATTATTGATTAATTTTCTGATTAATTTTTTAATTAATTTTCGGATTAATTATTGTATTATTTTTCTAATTAATTTATAGATTATTGATTAATTTTCTAATTAATTTTCTAATTTAATTATTGATTAATTTTATGATTAATTAATAATTAATTTATTAATTAATGAATTAATTTCTTAATAAAGAGTAATTATTAATTTAAACTAATTAAATAAAGATTTAATATAGTTAATAACTTTTGTATGTATATTATGATTAATAGCAAAATGAATAATATTATTATATTCTTGTTTATTTAATACAGCCCCATTAGATAATAATAATTGAATATTATTTATATTATTAGATAAAATACTACATAATAACGGTGTTAATTTGTATTCATTTTTATTATTATTTATATCAATATATTTATTATGTTTTAAAAAATAATTTAATACTTCAGTATGTTTATTTAATGATGTTATATGTAATATTGTTAAATTATTATATTTATTAAATTTATATTGATTTTTGTATAAATTAAGTTTTAATTTATTTATTATTAATACAATAAAATCAATATTATAATTAATTAAATATCTTGATAATAAATATGATTTAATTATATTAATATTAAAACTATTATTTAATAAAACTGTTAATATAAGTAATCCATTAGTTGTATTATGTATATAATGAATTATAGTTTTACCAAGATTGTTAATATGATTAATATTTATATGTTCACCATATAATCTTGCAACAATTTTAGGTTTATCATATAATACTGCATAATATAATACATTATTATTATAACAATCTGTATAATTAATTGATATATCATAATCAATTAATAAATTACAAATAATACTATTACAATATTTTAAAGCATAAATAAATATAGGTATATTATAATGATAATTATTATTATAAATAGATATATATTCTGGTATAAGACAACCTGTTTTTAATAATAATTTTGTTATTTTTATTTGATTATGTATAATAGAATATACAATAGGTAAATCATTATATTTATTAATTTGATTAATATTAACATGATGTTTAATTAATAATTTAACTAATTCTATATTATTATGTTTAATTGCATAGAATAATGGTGTATCTATATCATCATAATATATATTAATTTCAGCATTATTATTTATTAATAATATTATTAAATCAATATTATTTTTAATAATAGCATAACATAATGCCGATTTATTAAAAATATCTACACTATTTATATTAATATGATTTTGAATTAATAATTTAGCATACATATAATTATCATATTTATTATTAGTATAATTATTTAGTGCAGTTATTGTATAAAATAATGCAGATTGATTTAATGTTGATAATAAATTTATATTTAAATTAGAATTTAATAATTCAATGAATGCATTGAATTTATTATATATAATTGAATAGAAAAATATTGGCTTATTATCAAAAAATACATTAATGTTAACATGATTTAATATTAATAATCGAATAATATTAATATTATTATTATTAATTGCTATTAATAATGGACAAATATTATCATTATTAATATGATTAATATCAGCTTTATATTTTAGTAATATATTTATTATATCTATATTATTATTATAAATTGCATAAAATAATGAAGTATTTCCATATTCATCAGTTATATTAACATCATTTGGATAACTTGATAGATAATAATATAATTTTTTATTTTCGTTTAATTTAATGATATTAAAAATATATTTATCATTCTGATTAATTATATTAAATTTATATGTATTAATATATTTAGTTATTTGATTCATTATAATAAAAAAATATTAGAATATATTATTATTTATATCGAATTAATTGAGTAATAAGTATATTAATTAATAGAATAAGTTAATTTAATAGTAAATTAATAAAATTAGTAAATTAATTGTTGGTTAATTGTTTGATTTTATGATTAATTATTGATTAATTTATTGAAGTTATTGAAGTTATTGATTAATTTATTGATTAATTTTATTGATTAATTTTCTAATTAATTTATTGATTAATTTATTGATTAATTTTCTAATTAATTTATTGATTAATTTATTGATTAATTTTCTAATTAATTTATTGATTAATTTATTGATTAATTTTCTAATTAATTTATTGATTAATTTATTGATTAATTTTCTAATTAATTTTCTAATTAATTTTCTAATTAATTTTC
>AUXO012719324.1_pt1 | contig 12237 bp, 12 predicted proteins | sample 768731 | NCBI WGS metagenome assembly AUXO01 (sample SAMN02715735, study PRJNA202380) | gut metagenome | biome: sheep rumen | host: Ovis aries | place: New Zealand: Palmerston North | reverse complement strand
ACGATCTGGCCGCCGTTCAGAAGAAAAGGATACATATCAAAAAGGGACGCATCAAACGAGAAACTGGAAAGCGCAAGAGTAATATCGTTTTCTCCAATCCCCAGCAGACTGCTGACCCCATCATGAAAGTTCAGGACTGCCTGATCCTGTACCTCTACCCCTTTCGGCTCTCCTGTCGATCCGGAGGTATAGATCACATAAGCGACACGATCCGGGCCTGTTTCCCGGTCCTGTACAGCTGAATGCCTCTCTTCAGCCATCAGCTGCTCCGTATCATAAAAAAAGACGGAACTTTCCTTCAGAATACCTTTTTCAATCATCTGACTCACGGAATCAGCATGCCTGTGTTCGGTAATCAGCAGATCCACATCTCCATTTTCCAGAATATAAAAGGTACGTTCTGTTATCATACTTCCATCTACTGGAAGATAGGTTGCCCCGGCTTTCAGCACTCCCAACATTCCGACAAACCGGAAAAAAGAATCGTTCTCCGTCAGAATGGCCACTGTCATGCCGATCTGTCCCGGATATTTCCGGAGAATATCATCCCTTACCGTTTCTGAGCAGTGAAGAAGCTCACTGTAAGTCATAACGCGGTCATCTTTTCTGAGAGCCGTATTGTTTTTATATTGCTCAGCCGCCTGATTAAATCGCCTCTGCAAGCTGTCTGTCGTTTTCATATCCGTATTTCCTTTTTTCTTCGATTCGTTTAAATATGCTGCGGATAATGATTTCACAGTCATGAAACAGAGAAAAATGATCTCCCGGGTAACACTCGCACCGGTATCCTCCTTTCGTATATCTTTTCCATTTTTCCATTAATTCCGGTGACGCCAGCTTATCATCCTGATAACTGAACGCGCAGATGGGAGCATCAATTTTTGACGCACCATCCAGTGTATATCCCTGGAGCATCTGAAAATCCGACCGCATAATCTTCATGATAAGACGAAAAAATCCCGGGAACTTTTTCAGAAGGTTCAGTTCGTCCACTGCTCCATACCGTGCTGTAAACTCCAGAAAATCATCATCCGTGATTTCCGACACCGGAGGCAGCTCATCCATACTGACAAAGTCTGTCGCGGATATAAAGCAGTAGTCCGGATGCTGCCCCATTTTCTCCAGCGCCTTTACTGTCTCAAAAGCAATCATACCGCCCATACTGTGGCCAAAGACGGAATAAGGTTTCGCGTCTTTGCTGAAACAGACAATCTGTTCTGCGATGTTTTCCGACAAATCCATCAAATCTGTCGGCAGCGCTTCTTTAATCCGGCTCTCCCTGCCCGGAAGCTGTACAGGAACCACTTCCGCATACGCAGGTACAAACTTTTTCCACATCGCGTATTTGCTGGCCGCGCCTCCTGCATAGGGCAGGCAGAAGAGCCGGTACCGGCTCCCCTGCTTTTCCCTGTAATAATCAATCCATTGATTACCCTGCATACTTCAGCCCACCTGATTTCTTCTCAACATAATCCGCCAGATCCGAAACAGTCAGCAGTTCCGAAAGCTGCTCTTCCGGAATCTCTATATTGTACTGTTCTTCCAGTTCGCAGCACATTTCGATCAGACTGAACGACTGAAGCCCCAGATCCGTAACCAGATTGGAATCCGGCCGGATCTCACTGGCGCTGATACCGTAGTATTCGGAAATAAAAGCCATAATTTCATTCTGATATTCCATCAGGAAGCTCCTCTCTTTTTATTCGACCGATTTCAGGGCTTCGGTCATCACAATCTTATTCGCTTTATGACTGATCACCAGATGCACGATCACTGCGCAGAGAATCACAAAGATCGAGAGAATCACGAAATGCAGCGGTTCCAGCTGCATCTTCCATTCAAAGGAATCGAACGATACAACATTAATAAAGACCCTGAGGAACGCGAAGCCTACCGGTATTCCCAGCAGCCATCCCGGCAGCAGTGTCAGGAAGCAGTCCGTCATGACAATATTCCGGATCTCCCGGTTTGTATATCCAATGACTTTCATGGTAGCGTATTCGCGGTACCGTTCTTCGTAATTCATCATGCCCATATTGTACAGAATGACGACACTGAGAAGGAATGACGCGATAATGAGCAGCTTGATGACGGTATAAACGCTCTCTGACAGTTCGTCCACATTATCCTTCTGCGTATCGATCGAAACCAGTTCATTCAGCGCGTCACAGTTTTTCAGATTCTGATATCCGTCATCATTCATCATGACAATATTCGGAAGGAAGGATTCCCCCATGGATTCCCAGCTTGTTCTTGACAGGTAAATTCCCTGCGGTGTACGTACAGAAGTAATATCCTTCACAGTCGCGGTAAACTCATGGGAAACTCCTGTAACATTGAAAGTAATCTCATCTCCCTCTTTCAGGCCGGTCTGTTCTGACAGTCTGTGGGAAAGGATCACCCCTTCTTCCGGAAGTGTGAGCTTTTCGCCGTTTTCTTCACGTTCCAGGGTAAAATAATCTCCTTCATCCAGAATGGTGATGATGGAAGACATCTTTTCATCGTCTTCTTTATGAACATCTGCGGATGTCTGCTTCATCCACTGTATGGCAGCTCCATTCGCATCATTGTCCACCATCTGCTTCGCTTCTTCCGTGACTGCGCTCAGACTGCCTGTATATGAATACGAATACTGGCTGGAGAAGACGAAGTCATTGGAAGCATTGATGGAATCATACATGCCGAATCCGGCAATCATCAGCATCATACTTCCCAGGACACCGACCACTCCGATCAGATACCGGATTTTGTTTCTCCCGGTATCTCTCATAACCCATGTCAGGGTATAATTCTTTGAAGATTTTACTTTTTTAAGAGACTTATTCCTGCTGGCTTTTTCATCCAGTCCTCTCATTGTTTCCGCAGGAGTATGCTTCAGTATTTTGCCGGATGCCCATATTGTCGCGAACATACAGATCACCACGATCAGGATCACGACGATCAGGGTTCCCCAGGAGAATTCCAGGCTCCACTCCGGAAGTGTCAGTGTTGTCTTTTTGACTTCCATCACCACTCTGGCTACGGTAACCCGTCCCAGGAACACCCCCGTGATGGCTCCGATAGCCGGTACAATCAGTCCGAACATCAGATAATGTCTTCGGATTTCTCCATTTGTCATCCCGATTGCTTTCATTGTCCCGATCTGCTGTGTCTGATTCCTGACCAGTCTGGTCATGGTCGTGTACATGGTCAGCAGCGCGAGCAGGATAAAGACACAGGTAAACATGATCGCCATCTTTTTGGTCTGGAGGATCTCATCGCTCATCTGCGCGGTCGCGTTAAAATCTTCACGCGTCTGCATCGCAAAGAAATCATCACCGAGACGGTCTTTGATTTCTTTTTCCAGCTGTTCCATATCCACGTCTTCTTTTACATCAATTCTCATCTGATTATAGATGATCATACCGGTCATTTTTTCCATCTGGCTTTCGCCGAAATACGCATAGCCATGCTTTTCATAATCCGGCATTGTCTGGGTCGCGGACGCAGTATAATAAATAAATTCCGGGCTCATGACCAGTCCCCTGATCTGATAATCCTGTTCAGGGAACATACCATAGGAAAGACGGATCCAGTCCCCCACATGATAATCATTCTTATCCGCAAAGGTTTTATCCAGCCATACTCCTTCTGAATTCATATCAAACGGATCCCCTGTGACCACGACTGGCGACTGATTACTGACATCATTGACCGTCGTGACATTCACGTCACTGTGTTCTCCCGTTTTGTTTCCGGCTACATCACAGGTAATGGACATGGAACTGGTCACATTGGTTACATTTTCAAGTTCTCTGACTTTATTCGCGTTTTCGTTCCCCAGGTTATTTCCATAAATCCACGCGTCACATAAACTGGAGTCTTCATAGAAGTCCTGTGACTGAAGGTCCATCCCGGTCCAGACACTCTCCATACCAGAGAAAATTGTCACAGAAAGCATCGCCATCACAAATACCGCAATGAACTGTGGGAAAAGATGCATCAGGTCACGTCTGAATTTCGTCCATAAGTATTTCATTTACCATTCCACCTCATCAACAGCCAGTGGCTTATCATTATTCATCACGCTCTCTACATGTCCATCCTTCAGTCTGAGGACCGTATCTGCCACTCCCGCAATTGCGGCATTGTGCGTTACAATGATTACGGTGGTATGGTATTCTTCCACCATTTTCTTCAGAAAGGCAATGACTCTTTTCCCTGTTTCACTGTCAAGAGCCCCTGTCGGTTCATCACAGAGCATAATACTTGGATTTTTACTCAATGCTCTCGCGATCGAAACCCGCTGCAACTCTCCGCCGGATAACTGTGCAGGGAAATTCCGCATTCTGTCACCCAGTCCGACGGCATTCAGGGCTTCCTCCGCACTGATACTGCTTTTACACAATCTGTGCGCCATATCGACATTTTCATACGCGGTCAGGTTCGGAAGAATATTATAAAACTGGAACACAAAACCAATGTCATTTCTCCTGTACTGCGTCAGCTGTTTCGCGTTCATGCCGGTGACATTCTTGCCATCAACCGTAATTTTTCCGCTGGAAGCAGTATCCATCCCTCCCAGGAGATTTAAAAGTGTCGACTTACCGGAACCACTCGGGCCAAGGATAATCGTCAGCTTTCCTTTTTCGAAGCCAAAGCTGACATGATCCAGTGCCCGTATTTCAGAACCTCCTGATTTATAAACCCGTGATACATCTTCAAACTCTACAAACATATCTCTTTCCTCCACAACATCAGATATCACTTAACTGAAAATCCGGAAAATTCGCCATCACATCATCAAGATCATCCGATACACCAATACAGAACGGCTTTCCATCTTCGCTCCTCTGCATGCCGTAAATGCAATGCTGAAAATACGCGTAATTATTATTGAAAATCACCAGGCCCAGCGCCTGGGACAGGATGCCGAAGAATGTCGGCCCCCAGATCTGTGAAAAGTAAAATTTCATCCGGACACCCAGGCGCCTGCCACTGGAGAGCCAGAATGGAGAAACCGCTTTCATCAGTTTCCGGGTATACTGCAGATAGCTTTCCGCGTTCAGTTCCACAGCATCCCGGATCGGATACCACACTCCCTCTTTTTCTTCCAGTCCCTGAATCCGGATATTTCTGGCAGAGACCACCTTGCCGCCGGCATTGTACTGGATATTTCCCTGCAGATTTTCAATCAGGATTCTGGTCCTGATCATCTTCCCATTCAGTTCAATGCGGTCCTCACAGTCCAGACCATGATCCCTGTGGAATGCTCTTGTAATCTCCTGCATCCAGATAATTTCCCGGTCCTGACCGTTTCGGCGACAATGTTCCAGCAGGTTCACAGCCCCATACATCAATTCATAGGTATGCCTGCAACAGGAAAGATACTGATCCTGGAATACCTTCTCCTGAGAAGAAAACACTCTTCCCTGATACAGTTCCTTCAGCTTCCGGTCCAGATACGTCCTGGAACAGATCATTCCCTGGCTTCCTTTAAAATTTTCCTTCAGTTCAATGGAACGGATCCGGTCCTCACCGTCAAGGGTGAGTGAAATGACAGTCGGCAGTCGGACATCAAAATTCTGAACATCCGCCATATTACACTGCCATGCGGTAATTTTTGTCCCGTTCTGTCCCGGTATGATCTGATATCCTCCATACCGCATACAGCATGAACCCTGTAAAGAAAGATCTTCCAACCGTTCCCTCAGATCTTCATACGTTATTTCTTTCGTGAGGTCAAAACCTGTCATGATAACTTTTCCTGGACATAATTATATAATCTCGGTAAAGAATAAATATCTGTGATATCATCGGTATCAATTGAAATGCTGTACTTTTTTTCCAGCTCATCTACCATGCTGTAAATTGACAGAGAGTCAATCCCCAGTTCCATGAAAGTACACCCGGTTTTCGCCTCATCAACAGATACACCGTATTTGCCGCAGACAAATTCCGCAAATTCATCGTAATCCAGTTTCATCATCAGCCTCCCGGTCATTGCTCATTCTGATTCTCAAACAATACCTGCTTATCATCAGGGATGCCGTGCCGTGCCCAATCTTCCAGAACTTTTTTATCGACTTTTCCGGCGAGGATAATCGGCATTTCTGATATAAACACCACTTTATCAGGCATTTTGTAATTCGACAGTTTCTCAAAGAGGAAACGCGTGACATCCCTGTCCGTCACCCGGATGCCCGCTTTCGGAACGATGAATGCCCAGATTTCTTCTCCAAGAATTTCATGATCTCTGCCAACAACAGCGACATTCTGTATATTCTCCATCTGCATGATGCATTCTTCAATATCACTTGGATAGACGTTAAAGCCTCCCCGAATAATCATATCCTTACACCTGCCGACAATACTGATATTTTCCTCATCATAGAATTTCGCGAGATCTCCTGTATAAAGCCATCCATCCTCATCGAGAACTTCCCTGGTTTTTTCTTCATTACGATAATATCCGGCCATATTGTATCCTCTGACTGCCAGTTCCCCGATTTCACCTTTGCGCAGATTCTTCCGGTTCTGATCCACAATCCTGATTTCCACACCGTCGATCGGACGACCTACAGTATTCAATCGTATCTCTTCCGGATCATCCAGCCTGGTCATGGTCACCACACTGGTTCCTTCAATCAGTCCATAGGCATTCATTAACCGGCACCCCATCCTTTTCTCCACTCTTTCAGCCAGAGCAGGTGTACATAAAGAGCCGGATACAACAAGGGTTTTCAGTGCGTCAAACCTGGCAAAATCAATGATTCTGCAATTCAGCAGCAGATTCCACATTGTTGGCTGTGTGTGAATGATGGTATTCTCCCTTTTTGAGATTTCCTTCATGATATCGTTCGGATTAAATGAAGAAATCATTTTAAAAGGGCACTCTGTCGCGACATTAATCAGAAGGCTCAGAAAACCCTGGGCAGAATACAGGGGAGCGATTGAGAAAGGTTTGTCCTGTCTGTCCCCACACCAGTATTCGGCTGAATATTTTGAAATCTTATAGACATCATTATTTTTCAGCAACACACCTTTCGGCATCCCGGTCGTACCGGAGGTATAGGAAATCATCACAATATCATCCGGAGCAATCTCCTCCAGTTTTTCCGGAACTACAGGATCACAGGCCTTCAGTTGTGAGAATGCCATCCCCTTTTCCCCATACAGGTTTTCATCTGTATAAAAAACCTGCCGGACAGAGTCCCGATCCTTCACGTACTCCCGGATGTAATCTCCATAAGGAAGCGTTCCCGCTTTTTTCGCACAGATAATGCAGGAAACATCAGCATCCTCCAGAATATTGTACAGTTCATTTTTCTTCCATCGGATATTGATGGGAACCGGAAGTGCCCCAATATAAAACAGAGCAAAATAGGAATAAATGTATTCAATACAATTATCCAGGATGATGGCAGCCCTGCTGCCTTTTCTGATTCCTTTTTCAAGAAATCCCGCCGCGATACGTTTTACTTCATCAAGCATTTCACGACAGCTGAACTGTTCCCCATCAAACTGAATAAATTCCCGGTCAGGATGTTCCTTCAGGATTTCTTCCAGCATCATCCTTAATACCACCTCATCCGCGCCCAGCCGCCGGTTAATTTTTTCAGCAATCTCCCTGCTGTCACCGTTATCCAGACCGGCCAGTACAACACCATACTCTTCCTGCAGTCTTTCTGACAGCAGCGATGTATTTCCGTCGGATTCACGGATGATCTGAGAAATCTTTTCCTGTGTCGCGAGCCTCATTGCATCTCCTTTACATATTTTTCTATTTTATACGGACTTTCTACATCCGTGATATCCAGCGAATTAAAATCAAATTCAATGTCAAACTGTTCTTCTACATCGAACAAGAGTTCAATCAACTGCATCGACCGGAGGATTCCATTTTCAATAAATGAATCCTGAAGCTGGATCATATCGGTAACACCAAATTTACCATTTACTTCATGAACAACAAATTCTGAAACACTCATCTCTTTTTCTCTCCCGACTCATAAAGTCATATATACGATACCTGCATTAAAACCATTTGCCACCCCAAGCAGAACGATCTTCTGTCCTGTCCCGAACTGAATCGTTCCGGCTTCCACTGCCCGCGCGATCGCGACCGGAATGGAGGCTGTACTCATATTTCCAAATTCCCCTATCTGGGATACCGTCCGGTCAACAGGAAGATTCAGGACTTCACAGCTCTTAATAATTAAATATTTTGTAATCTGGGTTGGAATGAACAGATCAATCTCTTCAGGTACAATCTGCAATTTCTGAAACTGTTCACTGTAATAATCCATACAGCGCTTGAAATTAAGCTTCATCATTTCCTCAGATTCGTTCTGGAAATACAGTTTATCCGGATCATGAGGATAACGGGTGCCACCGCCCCAGAGAGCACCATCCTCCCAGGTGTCCGGAAAAGTGCGGAAAGCTGTCCGGATTCCGAAATCCTCCGCATCACTCCCGACTTCACGGGCTTCCAGGACAATGGCTCCCCCACCGTCTCCTACTGAAAAAGTCGCATTCACATCCTTTAATTTATCCGGATTTTTCAGCAGGTCCATTCTGACAAATTTACTTAACACTTCTCCGGTAGCAATCAGTACATTCCGAACATAACCGCTCTGAATATAGGCGTTGGCGATTTCAATCGCGCTGACAAACGCATTGCAGGCATTTTTAATGTCAAAGCTTCTTGCATTCCTGATATCCAGGGCATCCATTACGATATTGACAGTCGCCGGCTCCGCCAGGTCCTGAGTCAGGGCGGAGAATATGACCAGATCTATTTCTTCCGGTTTTTTCCCCGACATTTCCAGTGCCTTCCGGGCTGCTTCAATCGCAAGATCAGAAGAATTCACATCTGGTTCGGCCACCCTTCTTCTGGAAACGCCACTCAGGATTTTTGCCATTCCTTTCCGGATTCCCAGTTCTTCAAAGCCCATCTGAGCTTCCATCTCTTCACTGCTGACAATCTTCTCCGGCAGTGCTTTTCCCACACCTGTGATTTTCGCTATATACTTCATTCCGCCTCCTTGGGAATTGTACTTTAATAACTTGCACAAGTTATTTTCAGACAGTTCCTTAATCAGAACGCAGGATTTGTCTGTAAATCAGGCTGCTTCCCTGGATTCTGATATTTGTTCCAACTAACTTTAATTCAGTACAGGTTCTTCCTTCCGGTTGATTTTCTCCATCACAATCTCCGCGATATACTGGATACTGACCGGTGCCTGCATATTTACTTCATCCTGCATGGAAATTCCATATTTCTCCTGGATGGTGACAAACACCTGTACGATCACGACACTTGTCATTGCCCAGTCATCAAACAGCAGATCCTGATCTCCTATCCGGGAAACATCCAGATCTGTATATTCTGAGAGGATTTCCCGTATCTCTTTTTTGATTATATCCATATTCATGTTTCCGGCTCCTGTTCTGCTACAGTCTGGCAAGGATCGCTCCGATATTCATACCAGCGGCTCCACCAACCATGGCCACCCTGCTTCCCTGTCCGATTTTCCCGGCTTCTTTTGCCATGCAGGTTGTCAGCGCAATATTGCAGGCACCGACATTCCCTGTTGTTTTAATCACTTCATAAAACTGATCTTCTCTCGCGTTGAGCGCGATTCTCGCGTTTTTGACCACCCAGTTTGCGATCTGTGTCGGAAGGAAGCAGTCTACATCGTCCACTGACCAGTGATTTTTTTCAAGCATCGGTTTTACAAATTCCGTGGCCACTTCTTTATGCTGATCTGTCAGGGCTTTCACCGTTCCCGGGACAAACAGCCGGTCCGAAGACTTCGGATAAACAACCCCGCCGCCCCAGATCACACCATGTTCCCACAGGTTCGCGATGGACCTGAATTTCGTATCGATAATCCGGCTGTCATCCTCATCCGTGGTCCCTGAAATCACGAACGCGCCACCACCGTCTCCGACAGAAAGAGAGACAGGTGCCCTCATCAGCAGTTCCTCTTTATCGGTGTAATCAAATTTTGTCCAGCGGGATAACACCTCCCCGCAGGTCACCAGGACATGCTCTGCTTTTCCTGTTTTAATCAGGCTGTCCGCCAGGTCAATACCTCCGATAAACGCATTGCACGCGTTAAAAATATCAAAACCATAGCAGTCTTTGATGCCCAGTATGTCGATTACCCGGTTGACGGTCGCCGGTTCCGCGAAGTCCCTGGTAATCGCGCCGAAAATCACCGCGTCGATATCCTGCGGATCCATACCTGCGTCCCTGATTGCCTCCATTCCCGCTTTCGCCGCGATGTCAGAGCACCATTCATCTTCTGCCGCGTAATGTCTTGTTTCACAGCCTGTCAGCATCCTGACGAGACCTTTTTTGGCCCCCAGCCTGCTGAATCCGGCTTTTTCCTCGACTTCTTCACTTGTATATATCTGTTCAGGAAGATACATCCCCATCCCGCTGATTTTAGTCTGCATGATAAAATTCCTTTCTCAACATTATCTTTTTTATATCATTCCTGTGATTTTTCAGGTATTCCCCTGCCCGGAATCTGGACAGTTCTCCTTTGGAAGTCATCGCTCCACTGTTATTCATAAGATATACAGCCGCGATCCTTTTTTCTCTTGTGAATTCCTGGTTTGCCGCACGGACTCTCTTTTCAAGTTCTTCCTCATCCACATTCCCATTTGTCCTCACGGTGTCAACGAACAGGACCGGCACTTCGTTTTCTCCCACCACACAATACAGGAGAGTCCGGTCCAGAAACGGCTCCAGGGCTTCTTCGATTTCTTCAGGATAAACATTTTCGCCGCCCGGTCCTATGATGACACTCTTTGAACGTCCCACAAAATAAAGGTTCCTGTTTTCATCAATTCTGAAAATATCTCCTGTCGAAAACATTTTTTCTTTTCGTGGTTCCGTTTTTCCTGACCGGACCATACCGTCATACAGCAAATCCCCGTCGATCAGAAGTTCTCCCTGACCACTCTCCTCACAGCCCGTACCCTGGTTCAGGGAAGCTTTGTACCATGGCAGTAATCTGCCTGTATAGCCCCGGTAATCCCCGGCATTTTCCAGGACGCCAAAAGACGCAATACCGATTTCGGTCATGCCCCATCCGCAGATCAGCGTAAGCCCTGTCTGACAGGTTTTCCTGGCATCTTCCTCATTCAACTTCGCGCCTGCGCAAATGACCGTTGAAAATTCCGGCCCCAGAAAATCACTGACTGACAGCGGCTGCCCAGACTTCTTCATTTTAATTTCCAGGACCTGATAAAGCCCCTTCATCACTGCCGGTACCATTGACGTCAGCCACACGTGATTATCTCTGATGGAATGGATTAAATCCATGGCCCCGATACTCCCCGGAAGGATCAGTTCATAGCCAAACTGCAGGAAACCAATGGCCAGGTCAAACCCAAAACAGTGCCTGAAAGGAAGAATCTGGAGAATCGTATTACTTTGACGCCGATTATATTTCTCATCAAAAGGTTTCCAGAGTTGTACAAGCCGCCAGGTCTGCAAAAGCATGGTTTCCGCTTGAAAAGCAAAGATTTTCGCTGCTCCTGTCGTGCCTGAAGTTACAAAAGCCATCTGATCCGCCCAGCTCTCCGGCAGCGTTTCACGGATTTTTATCCGGGGGATACACTGTCCCGCCCTTTCCCGGAGTTCATCGGTTAAAAGTACTTTCAATCGTTCCGACTCCACCGGACGATCAGAAATCAGGAATCTCATATCCGACTGTTCCGCAAAATGCTCAAGCTGTCTGGCATCGCAGTTTTCATCCAGCATGACCACCGGATATCCTGCACAGAGCAGCGCGAAGAATACCGCGAAATAGTCATAACGGTTTCCGCATCTCATCCCTGCAAAACCGGGCGACTGTTTTTTTAACTCTTCTGATATTATCTCCAGGTACTTCTCTGTCAGCAGTACATATTCTTCTCCGGTCAGGGAGGTTTTTCTCTGACCTTCGTAACAGGTCATCAGAACACGATTTCCTCTTCTGACGATCATTTCATAAAACAATTGATAAAATGTGGTTTTATACGGCAGCTTCATGTTGTTTCCTCAGTGTCCGGATCATCAGGATTTCATTGATTCCTTTTCTGAACAGGCCTTTTAAAACTGTGATATCACGATACCCTCTTTCCAGGTAAAACTCATGGGCATACTGATTGTCTTCCGCGACGACCAGAAAAGATTTTCCTTTGAGCCCGCCACACATTTCCAGGCTTTTCGCTTCAAAAAAATCCATCATACGGCCG
>AUXO012686764.1_pt1 | contig 12240 bp, 2 predicted proteins | sample 768731 | NCBI WGS metagenome assembly AUXO01 (sample SAMN02715735, study PRJNA202380) | gut metagenome | biome: sheep rumen | host: Ovis aries | place: New Zealand: Palmerston North | reverse complement strand
CTTCTGTGCCTCTTTCTTTTAGATAAATTTACTTAACCAAATAACTTCCGAAACTTCAGAAATTGATTATTTCAAGTTACATCCTCTGAGTGATATCATCTACAGGGCTGATGGTAAATCCATTAGAGAATCAAAAAAAAGACATCATACGACAAATATTAAACGACATGAATAATATTGATATTAAATTTATACGTGGTTCTATTCAAAAAATAATATCAGTAAATGCTTATAGTAAGTTTTTGAAAATAGATCTCGCATTAGGATTGATAGGGGCTTATATGCTGAAAAAGTATAGTTCAAGTTTGAGTGACTGGAGGGCGATGGAACTTTTCTTGAAATTTTTACAAACAGAATGCTTCAAGGGTAAAAAACGATCAATCATAAATGATGTTAGTTTTTCGGAATGCGCATTATATATTCAGCGTTTCTTATCTACGCTCCCTTTCAAGAATAAAAAAGGAACTTTAATGTCCTTTGATTTGAAAGTTATTTCAGATGTTGATGATAATGGCTACCTATCTTTTAACGACAAAACATTTAGCATTTATGCCACCCAGGAAAAGATAGAAGGAAAGCCTGCCAAAGACTACATAATTGAAGATGAAATGATAGAAGATGAAACAAATATCAATTCCGAAGATGATAGTAATGCTATCACTGAACTCACTGATGACATAGCCAAGACAGACATAATAAAGACAAATGAGTTTGAGGGTAAAAAAAACGCTAAACATGATTTACTTAAATCAGAAAAACAAGTTCCTCTCCAAAATAATCTCAATAATAACTCTCCGTTTATCGAATTGTTTAATGATTTAATTTTGGCTGATTCAGAAAGACGAAAACAAGCCAAGTTTACATGGCAATGGCTCCTGACATTAGAAGAATATAACAAAATTAAAGAATGTTTGGCAAGCAACATGTTGCCCACTCCTGGAAGATGGGATAATAAGACTGTACGCGTTCTAGCACTATACCTAGGTGAGTTTTATAAAAGGGAATATGAAAACAATAAGACCCCTTTCGACCAGTTAGGTGTTAATAGTAGTTTCAGAAACTATAATAAGATTTGTGACTTGTTGAATATTGAAGTATATAAAAAAGACAATCAAACACATCTTCATACTCTGTATGTAAACGGAGGACTTCCTGTTCATTATATTTCATCAAAACTTGATAATGAACAATCTAACTATTTTATTGATGGTTTGTCCAAGTTGTTAGAAGAGGAAGATGAATTAGATATTTCGGAAGGTGAAGAGGCACTTGTAAAAGTAAGCAATACTTCTTTAAGAGAATCGTTTCAAAAAGGTCGTGGACATAGTATATTTGAATATATTCAAGCAATCAAGACTTATAATAAGACATGGGACGATTCTGATAGCAAATCCCCAGATTTTCATCAATTTATTGAGAAAATAAAGGAGGCTAATAAAAAGACTGTTGAACGAAAGAAATTTAAATTGTTCTACACGTTATGGACGTATTGTCAGGAATCGCATCTTAAAGAATTTCACCTTCAGCCACAAATTAGGTTCAATCCAGAGGAAGATGGAGCGCGGCACTATGCATTGTCATCACAAAGACTTGCAAATTTGGGAATAACAGCCCCCCCAGCACAGTTCTCGTTGAGAATAGGAACAGAAGATCTGCGGTTTACCAGATGCTGTAATGGGGATTACATCTCTTGGAATTTGGCAGACCGGTTAGATTTGCCAGGATTAACTAGTAATTTAACACCAGATGAATTGTTACACACAGATTTTGCTGTCGTTTTCGATAATTTAAATGGTGAATCCTTCCCAATAAGAAATGATATTAATCTTCCTTTTACGGCTGGATACCTTCAATTCTATACAGACGATGATCCATCAATGGCTTTGTGGAACTCATATAAAGGAGCAAAGTCCTATATTTGGTCTGGCTTGCTTTTTGATAAAACGAAATATCACTTACTGTCACCTGCAACAATAATCAATATAAATGATCATCTTGGCTGGGTGTTTTTTCAAGATTATATAGTTTTTGAAGAAACAAGAAATGGAAAGATACGGACATTTTATAATTCCAAAGGTCAGATTTACGCAAGACCATCAGCACATAGTCTGCATAAGGTTATAGATTGCCCATGTATAGTGCAAAATTGTCTACTTGACGGTTTGGCTAAATGTACAATTGGTGAGGAGCATTCAAATGCATTTATCGTCAGTTCCTCAAGCATTGCATTTGATGTTTTTCGTGTGATAAATGACGAAAAGATTAATAGTAATCCTATAATCAAGTATAAGTGTGCCCAGGAGTATTTAGACACATCGTCTCCATGGAATGAATACAATACCCCAAATCTAGAACAGGGATTGTACGTGTTCAGAATAACGGTCGCTTGTTATTCTACAGAAGTGAAATGTTATGTCCTTCCAGATAATGCGGAAATAGCATTCCAAAGTAACTGCAAGCCATATTTGATTAAGTTCAGAGGATTTGAAAATGTCACATTAGAAGGAATACCTTCAACACAAAGTGATATAGGCATTTATTATAGAATATCTAATGACAAAGTGGATTCTTTTACTTTTACAATTGGAAGTGATGTTGGAAGCATATCGTTGGAAACATATCATCCTAGACCAAAAACACATGTGTACCTTTATGGTAAGGAACTCGATATTAATAACAGCCCAATACTTACTGCATATGCAGAAGAGATAGAAGTTAAATGTATTTCTGCAAACTCCTGTAACACTTATCATTTGTACCATATTAACCAAGTATATAATCTTCTCTGGAAAGCAAATACTGCAACAGTCAGAGGGGAAGATTTCCAATTGCTGAATCAAAGAATTCCAATGAAATTGGGTGATAGTTCATTAGAAATAAGGGTCTACACTCAAGAATTCCAGAATCAGTTTGACACTTCTGCAAAAATGATGCTGTTGGATCTTAAAGACAATCGAATACATACATTTGACCGTGATGAGTCAGGCAAATTCAAAAACCACGGAGAGCATGACATGCTTCTATTTCATTCATTAAAAGATGTCAATGTTACAAGCGTTTATTATGCTCCCAAATTCATACCTAAAAATGGACAAAAGGTTGCTAATAACGTTAAAGTCGAGTTGAGGAAAAACAGATTGACCGAATATGCAGAAGAGAATACTAAGAAATTCTTGACAGACTACGCATATCAGCAGTTTGAGATTGCGTGTGAACACAAAATTTACTTTGCAGTATTTGACTCTTTATTAAGTATGTGTTGGGATGCTAGAAGAGAGAAGTTCATGAATACTGATGCAAACAGGCAATTCAAGACAAATATCCTTGATTTCCTCAAAGGATATGCGGTATTCATATCATCAAATTCATTAGAGCCATCGATTTCTGGTCTCAGACGAATTGCAAGAGAATTCTTGTTTGATTGGGAAATCATTAAAAGAGAAGTAGATAGTACAAATTCACAGCAATTGTTAGAATTATACGAAATGATAATAAACAATTAAAAACTATAGTTTATCGGTTCTCTTAAGACAGAAATTTAGAGAATCGCAACTTTTTTATACTGAAAAATTAATAATTAACAAAATATTGTTTGTAAATTTGCTTATAATTTTTGGATTGTTGTTCTTTTTTGATAAGACACCTCTTGGTTTCAAACCTTCCGTGATAAACGGAAATATCCAATTGCCTTTAATTGTCCCTTTTTAACTTTTATTCCAAATACGAAACTTGAGTAAAAACAATACAACTATGTGTATAATACATAACCCTGCCGACTTGCTGACTCAACATCAGCAACAAATACTAATCGCTTTGGAACAATTCCCCATCTCATTAAAAGGTAATGAAGGTGATGATATACTCTTTGATATCGGCGATATTCGTACTAATTTTCTAACCAACATTTCCATTGAACACGATAATTTTCATCTATTTTCTGATGATTATTGGGAAGGTCTCCGTAGCCGTTTAAGAAATTATCAGTCAGAAATACAAAGTTTATCAAATGCTCAAGGGAATGCAAATGAAGACTATATAAATGTCCTTGCTAAGATAGATTCAGCAATACAACAAACAGAGACATTTCAAAGTACTCATCATAATGTTCTCATATTAGGCAATTATTGCTATGAAGACAAAACCATACATTTATATTTGGACAATATCATCAACTATGCACAGGTTCATCATTTTAACCAGGATTATGTGCTAGTTTATGTGCTTATTCGTGAGGTGTTTCATGCGTTCTTTCATAAAATTGCTGGAGGAGATGGTAGACACTATGTTCGAGAGATTGAAGAACCGATGGCAGTATGCGGAATGCTTTTGTTCCTCAAAAATGCCTATGAACAATCTAACAATCCAGATTTTAATGATATTCTTCATACTGCTATAGAAGATGTACGATCTAAACAGAAAGGATATTCTGCCGCTCTTGGATTCGGCCTATATCTATTCGAAAACGATGAAAAAACAGATGCCTTTCAAATTTTGGGTGAATATGCACAAAAGTCCTGTCACCTTGACCATTTTAGTTATAATGTTATTCGGTATTCAGTTGAATTGATCCACGGCTATCCTACTGAATTAAATCTGGCGCATGAAGGCGAGAGGATACTTTTTGGTCTCTTAGTTCATCAGATTCTGAATGTGGGGCAGCGGCAGGAGATGAGTTTTCAGCATCTGTTCGAACAGATGAAAGCAGACCTTAAGAAATCTCTCCTGGAGCAATGGCAACCAAAGGATGCAAAGTTTGACCATAACTATCAAACACAACTTGAAGATATTATCGATAAGACTGTTAGTGACAATATTCTAGTTGAGAGTATGTCTCCTTGGCAAAGTGCTAAGCCAACTTATGAAGATGGAACTGATTATACCCAGATTATCAACAGTAATATGTTGAAATTCTTGCCATATGAACATCAAGTAAAGTGTTGGGATGCACTTCTGTCACCAAACACGACGTTCAACTCAATGGTTGTGACAACAGGAACTGGTTCTGGTAAGACTGAATCATTTATGGTACCATTGATTACAGATTTGGCACGTTTGAATCAGCCGGGAAGTTTGAAGGCTATTTTCCTGTATCCACTCAATGCCTTAATGGAAGACCAAAAGTCTAAACTCGATGAATTAATAGAAAGGTCGGGAGGTGATTTGACTTTTGCCGTTTATAATGGTTCGTCTCCAAGTTGGGAACCTAAGAAAGAAATCTTAGATAGACCCTTTCGACATGAAGTAGTTTACCGTGAGGAGATAAGAGGAACCCATCATTGGGATATAACCAAATACTGTTGCGAATGTGGTGGTGGTCGGATTCCGGACATCATCTTGACAAATCCCACTATGCTTGAATATATGTTGCTTCGTAAATCAGATGAAACAATCGTCAGCAGTTCTCAAAATAGTTTGTCTTGGATTGTCATTGATGAGACCCATACATACAACGGAGCAGGTGCGGATGAACTTGCCATGCTTGTCCGCCGCGTATTAAAAGCCTTTAATAAGACACCTAAAGACATTCATTTCGCGACATCTTCCGCTACAGTCGGTGATTCGGATAACGACCTTTTGAAATTTATTTCAGGCATTACAGGACAAGATAACTCTTGCATAAAGATTATTAAAGGCCATCGTTCTACCCCTGATTTCAGTTTGGCTTCTATCTGTAATCGTCAGGATAAATATGACCTTCTCACACAATTGAGAATGAACGATTTTGTTTATCTTAATGATTTGATTCCTTACAAAACCGATGTTGTAGAACGCCTTGCAGAGTTAGATCGCCTATGCAAGGGAGGCTTAAAGGTGAAGGTGCATTTTTATGTAGAAGCATTGACAAATGGGGTTTATGCAAACTTGGAAGACATCATGAATGGTCGCAGACAATTCCAGTTAGTAACAGAAATACCTTTCGATTATAACACCTGCAAATTGGATAGTCGCTATGTAGGAATTGCTCATTGTAAAGAATGTGGCGCTATTCTTGCAAATTGTGCTGTCGATGCCAATAATACATATTGGCGTGTTCGGTATACGGGTGGTGGAAGGAGCATAGCAATATATAACCAAGCCAAGACTCCACAATCTAACGCACAACCTTGCGATATCGCACCTAATAATATAATTACTTTCAATAATTCAGGGAGTAATAAGGCTTTGTTGTCACCTGATTTCTCTTGTCCATATTGTGGCTCATTTGATGTTAGTTCCTTCAATGTATCAAGTACAAGTTGTATGCGTAGTATTACACCGGTGTTGCTCAATAATGCTACAAAACATGAGGGTGATCATCCATATTACGGCCAGCAGTTTATCAGTTTCGCAGATAGTAGAAGGGGAGCAGCACAACCCAGTCTCAAACAAAATCTTATTACAGAAGAGGAATGGGTTATTAGAACTATCCTGAAGAAACTCCAAGAAGGCTTATCCTTTGATGTTGTTTTAAACAAATTGGTCAATGAGTATCAAAATGCATTAAGAGCAAACGATAGAGTCAGTCAAAGTAATTTATTAGGTGAGATAAATGAACTCAACGCTGCTCAAAACAATGACGCACTATTCCGCGAGATAGCCGAAAGAAATGGCATCGTAAACCGTTTATCTTGGGAGGAAGCACTAACTGAACTTTATGTAGATGGTGATTGTCCAAAACTGGCTGCATGTTTTGCTAAGGAAGAAGATTGGGATTCAACAAATAACACATTGAAAGTTGAATATTTGAAGAAATATGTGCTAGGTGCTTTGTATAATGTAATGAAGAGTCGTTCAAAGAATGGTTTTTCAGCCGAAAGTTACGGTATTTTCCAAACATGTTATCCGCAACTCGAGGGTTTGCCACGTCCACAAGAAGTAATTTCTCTTAATTCAGAATTGAATGCATTAGGTAAGCCTGAGATTGAAGACGAACACTGGCATGACTATTTGAAAATTTACCTGGACTTTAACGTAAGAACTAATGAGCGCTTATTCTTTAAAGGTGAAAATGACTGGGCTAATTTGGATATAGACAACTGTCGTAACCTAAATACAACCTATGGTCTTCGTCGTTCAATCAAAAATCCTTTGTTTGAACATGGTGTCCATTATAAATTGTTATGGAGACTATTTGGATGTGATGATGAAAAGCAATTGGCTAAAATCAATCAAAATCTTCAGAGATTGATTGATAACGTTGTTGAGGCTATGTGGAACCAGTTACTGGCGGCTCATGTCATTGAAACAGGACAAAGGTATTACCAAGAAAATGGTATAACTCAATGGCATGAAGATAAAGTCACATCACAAGCAAGACACGACAATTTTACAGATAAACGTCTTAATGTAGCAAACATCAGTTTTTGCTTGTATAAGAATGCTTTCAGAGAGGAAAATGTGAAGGCAATACTTGATGTAACTTTCATGGGCAACACGCCTTATCAAGATGATTTTAAAAAGAACTCAGTCTTACCAGTATCACTTCAGAATTGGAATCCTCCTTATCCGTCAGATGGAATAACATTGGATAACTATTTTGAGAATAGCCAGGTTCCCTATTTGAAATGCAAGAAGATTGAAAATCTTTACAGTCAAAAACCGATTTTCATTCAGTATGAGCATACAGCCCAAGTTCATAGAGAAATGGCTCGACAAAGAATTACTGAGTTTAAGAATCACGACATCAACATTTTAGCATGTTCTACAACTATGGAGATGGGTGTTGATATTGGTGAACTTGAAATTGTGTCTATGTCTAACATTCCTCCACATCCAGCAAATTATAAACAACGTGCAGGACGTGCAGGTCGTGCATTTCAGAATAAGAGTGCTTGTGTGACGATATGCAATTCTGATGCTGTTGGCACGGCTGTCTTGAAAGAGCCTAAGGAATCCCTACTTGAACGTGAACTAATGACACCTTCGGCTGATTTGAATAGTCCTCAGGTTGTCCAGAGGCATATTAATAGTTTCTTGTTAAGAGAATTCTTCATCCAGAAAGTAACAGGTAACCACCCTATGGCACAAAGAAACATTAAGGATTTTTTAATTCTGGACTTTTTCTTAGACGGTCAGTATGATGTGAATCGAGTTCGAACTAAAAACAATCCTAGGAGAGATTTGGTTCGAAATGTCCAAAATCAACTAAGTATTATTCGTCCTTCAAACTATGATGTTAATACTTTTCACAATAATTCGCTGTATACAGAGTTCCAAGATTGGCTTATGAACTTGAATGCTAATAGTGCCCCTCAAATATGGTCAGATTTAGATTTGTTGAAATCTGGAACAGCCTTAAGTGGTGTTCAAAATTCAGTTCTAATAAGCCTTACAGAAAGCGCTATGAACGATTTGTTCTCTCACTTATCGCGTGAACTTTGTCAGATGCAATCAACAGCAACAAATCCCAACCTCAATTTAAACTGGGGCACTAATCCACTTCGCCCATACGCAGCCCGGCTTAATTATGATTTTATTAGTTTGTTGATGCAGAATCTTTTAAAGTACTGCGCTACACATCAGTTTACGCCTAATGCGAATATGCCTGTTAATATCGTAGAATTGAAGATAAAGCATGATACTAATTCGTTTGACAACCCTTCACGAGATTTAGTAATCGCCTTGAGCGAATATGCACCAGGTAATAGTGTGACAATAGATGGTAAAAGTTATACTATAGGCGGTGTCGATTGGGATCGTGGCCAAGCATTCCGTCGAATTCACATATGTAAGGATTGTGGCTATACATGGGAAAATGGTGCTGATACTGATTGTCCTGTATGTAATCAAAATCATATACGCCATCACAATATGATTGAGCCTACAGCGTTTTTGCCTGAGCAAGAAACAGATCGTATCGTTGATAAAGATTCTAACAATGTAAAACTTGAAGCCCAATTAATAGGTGCAGGTGGCCTCCATTTGCAGAGTCTGACGCGTTTGTGTGACTATGATAGAGAGTTACCTCAAGCAAATACAAAAATATTATTCTTGAATCAAGGTGAAAGTTTGGGTTATTGTGTTTGCAAGAAGAATGGCTGTGGTCGTGCTTTCAAGGAATCACAATTACAGACAAATGGTGATACTCAGTACGTTCGCGATTTGATGTATTCCAAGATCGAGCATAACAATCAATCTATTACTTATGAACATCAGAATCTTCAATCCTTCAAACAAGATACTTTTGATCCTCAAGGCGATGATTTATTGCGAAACATGTTTATTGGAGGTTCTATCCTTACTAATTTCAGCATTCTCAAGCCTTACCACAATGGACAGGGTAATGGAAGGATACCTTTCCGGATTAATGATTTCTCAGATGAGTCTATTCTTACGACTTTAGGTTTGTTGGTTTGCGAAGAACTATCAAAATTTATTCCCTGCCAGCGTCAGGATATTGATTTCTTGACTACTACATTTATTCGAGGAGAACGCGCATTATGTATTTTTGATACAGCGAAGGGAGGTGCTGGTTATTCTTCACATCTAGATGCCGATACTTGGCAGATGATGTTAGGAAAATGTCGTCAACGACTAAGCGATATCATCAATGGCGTAAAAGGTATTGATTCGATGTTTACTCGTAGCACCATGCGATATCTTGAGTCTGTTGACATCAAGGCGACATATGACTGGTTAGAAGAAGAGTTCAATTCAAGAAACCTTATTCCCGATGCAATTTCCACAGTGTATCCTAAAGCTGTTCGCTCGTCATTGATTGAAATTAAGAACAGACTTCATACGTCACATTCGGCTACATTTTTTATTCAATCGGATATCAACAATTGGAATTATGAACTAGAGAATGCTTCTGTTCCGTCATGGAAAGCAACACGAAATGATTTTAAACTGAATGGCAATATGAAGATTGAGTTGGCTTTCTGTGGAGATCCAGGAGTAATACCTGCAGAGGCTTCAGATATCATCAAACATTCTGAGGATTGGGCTACTTTTGCTATGACAGACGTCGTAACAAACGATTTTTACCCTTTGGCTTATATTGATGGTTGGCTTTATATGACGACCGATAATGAAACAACAAACTATAATGGCCTTTGGGGAAGTGGCGAAATTTTTGCAGTTAATACACAGAAACCTAATGTTCAAAACTTTAATCCTGTACTTACAGGCTTCTATGAATTCTTCATTACTATCGGTACTAAAGTAGGTAATTCGAAAAATCTCTTTGATGTAATATGTCAATTGGATGGGAGTCAAAGAATCCGTAATTTTATTAACAATGCAAAAGGACATCATTTGGAATTCCGATATATGGATGAACATTTGAAGACTCAATTAGGAACTATTATGATAATACAATTCATGGAGGCATTTGTGAATGAAGTTGGATGTGATATAACAGAGTTCAATGTTATTTTCGAGAACGAGGAATTTCATGATTATAGTGGTAGGTTGTATTCAGACACTTATAGAAGAATCTCTGATTCATTCCAGTCAGAAGCAGATGTTAAGGAAATGATAGATGATCTTCTTTCTAACTCATATTGGAATTATGAAATTAATACAAGACCTCACAATACATTACCTCATTGGAGAAGTTTGACAATAAAAGATATGACTTCTGGTGCAACATTGACAATTAAACCCCATGGCGGAATTGCAAACGGTTGGTTTATTGATTCAGCAGAGGCTCGTCGACAAAGAGTGTTCTTTAGAGCGGACAATTCTAATTCAAATTCTTCCATTCCTCTTGTTTCTGATGATTCCAAACAAATATTGTATTCTGTTAGTTTACAGCAAATTTGACCATGTAATAGGGTCTTTATAAATATAAATTAAAAATTTGAAACAATTCAAAATATGGCATATTTATTTGATGAATCAGATTTTGCTCTGTTTACCCAATACAAAGGCAAAACACATGCGGAGGCTCCTGAAGGTCAAGAAAAGTTAAGAACTCTATATAATAAACTAGGTGAGATTCTTGATGGACTAAAAATTCTTGGTTATCATACTGAGATTACAAGGAATCCTTTGTCTCAAGCAGGTCCAGCAACAATGAAATATTGTTCATATCACTGGTCTAAAATTTATCCTAAGGAAGAATCCCTTTATCAGGGATGTCTAGGGAAAGTGTTTTTTGTGATTGGAAGCACCGAAGACGGTATAGATATTCATATTGATTCAAATTTAAGAAAAGGTTTTAATAGTGATATCAAAGAGGTCACAAAGGCTATCAAGGATAAGACATGGCTACAAATTCCTCCTCAAGATGCTTCTAAATATTCTTGTGATGATTACGTGAAAATGGTGGATAATTATATTATGGATCATAGGGGTGACTTCTATCTTTTTGGTAAAGAGTTTAATATTGTAGAATGTATAAAAGAACTTAATAAGATGGAAATGGACAACATAAAAAACTTACTTAAGGGTAACTACAATCTAATCCTTACAGGCGCTCCTGGAACAGGCAAAACCTTTCTGGCAAAGAAAATTGCAGAAGCAATGGGAGCAGATGAAGATTCCATAAAAATGGTGCAATTCCATCCATCCTATGATTATACAGATTTTGTTGAAGGTTTGCGACCAATTAAGGAAGGAAACTCTTTGGGATTCCAAAGAAAAGATGGTGTGTTTAAGGATTTCTGTAAGAAGGCTATAAAGAATACTTGGAATATTGATACAGCTTACAGTGAGCTGATAAATAGCATTAAAGTTGGAACCATAAAGACGTTAAGCACCAGAACAAAGGTTACTGCAGAACTAAAGGTTAAGGGCGATGATAATATTTATTGGTATTCCGAGGGAGAAAAATCCAACATTTCGAGTAACTGCATTTCAAGAGAACGACTCATTAAGCTATACTCACATTATGATACCATTGAGAAATTTGAATCGATGAACAATGTTCAAGACGGAATCAAATCAGTCATTGGTGGATGTGATTCAACTTATTATTGGGCTGTTCTGAATTATATCCTTAAAAACAAGTCTGAGGCCAAACCTTACGTCTTCATCATTGACGAGATTAATCGTGGTGAGATTTCAAAAATCTTTGGCGAATTATTCTATTCAATTGATCCTGGTTATAGAGGGGAGAAGGGAAAGGTTGAAACACAATACCAGAACTTAATACCTAAAGAAGATGATTCCGATTTTGACTCTAATAATCCAGATGTTTTTAGAAATGGTTTCTATGTTCCTGAAAATGTATATATCATTGGCTCAATGAATGACATTGATAGAAGTGTGGAAAGTATGGATTTTGCAATGAGAAGAAGATTTGCTTGGAAGGAA
>AUXO012461574.1_pt1 | contig 12240 bp, 6 predicted proteins | sample 768731 | NCBI WGS metagenome assembly AUXO01 (sample SAMN02715735, study PRJNA202380) | gut metagenome | biome: sheep rumen | host: Ovis aries | place: New Zealand: Palmerston North | reverse complement strand
TTAATAATATTTATTATAAAAAATTAGATATAGATGGAAATATTATTTATATAAATAAAGATTATATAGATTTAAATCAAGAACCTTTTATAATATTGACTCATGAAGAAAATAAATATGAACAAAAAATTCAGCATTATTTTAGAAATATGTTTGATGATACAACTTTATATTTTAAGATTAATTATAATCAAAGAACTTATTATGTTACGCAATTTAATCTCATAACAAAAGAAAGACAAAATAGAGAAGAAGAATGAGAAATACAAAATATAAAATCTTTTTATGCAATTCAGCCAGATCATAATTATTGATATAATGAATATTATAACAAAGATTGAGAAAATGACATTACAGCTTATTTTATAGAATTTTCTTTTATTGAAGAAGGGCAGTGATTACCTACTACAATAGAATTTGAAATCTCTGCTGTAAATAATGTTGATTTTAATAAAGATGCAAACTTTGATAGTATTAGTATTTTGAATATTTATAAAAAATATAATGGAGATATTAAAGAAGGAATGTATCCTTATATTTTAAAAGAAGAAATTGATATGGCTAATCTTTATTATTATTATAGTGATGATGATACTAGAATTTATTCTAATTTAAATAATGAAAATAATAAAACGTACTATAAATTAAAAGATTTAGATAGCTATATTGAAATATTAGAGGGAAATAAATTATTTTATTTTAATGAAGAATTTTTAACTTATATTCCTTTAGATCAAACAGAAATAGAAGGAGATTTTAGAAAAATAACTGTTCCAAAAACTTTTTCTGATTATAAATGAATAAATTTAAGTGTTTGAGGTATTAATATTCCAAACGGAGAAGGATGCTTGGGAAAAAAAGTAAATTCAAATAATTATGAATTTATTTCTAAAAAAAATATTACTGATAAATCTGAATATATAAAAGAAAATAATAAATATCTTTCTGTTAATGATTTTAAGTATATTTTTATAAGAGGTAGGGATATATTAGGAACTACATCCTTTTTTGTTTCAGTAAATACAATTATAACTGCTAAAAATGATGAAAATAACTATTGATTATTAGAAGATAATAAATTTTATAATATTAACGATAAAGTAGTACGAACAACAGAAGAGTCATCTAACGCTTATTTAAATAAAACTTATTCATTATATGCAGGTAAATATATTAGCGAAATTGAAAAAAGTAATGCTTTCACAGGAATAGGTATAGATGATATAATACAAATAAACAATACCAGAGCATTTGATTTTCTTTCTAATAAAAGTTTTAATGTTACGGTTACTAATGCAAAAAATGAAGAAATAAAAACAGGAACAAGAGCAAGTAAAACAGGAGAAATTTTCTTATATAATAATAAATCTAATAGTGGATATCGAAATACTAATCAAGGGGATAGTTCTTATAGTGGAATTTTAGGTAAATTTACACATTATAATACAAGTAAAGAAATGGGTTTAATATTAAATACTGATTCAGTTCGTTTAATTGGTGACGATTCTACAAAAATTGAAAGTACAAAAAAAATTGAAATAGCTGCTTTAGAATTAGGTCCTGCTAAAAATAGTTATAGTATTTCAAATCCTCAAATTAGATTAATCGCAGGACAAAATAAAAGTAATGATAATAATGTATGTGCAGAATTAATATTAAATTCTTCATCTAATAGTTGAGGATTAAGTGCAACCAATCCAGGATCAAGATCTGCAAATCCTATTTTTAGAGTAAAAGGAAGATATGGTAGTGGTATTGGAATTATTCCAGAAATACTTAATAAAACATATAAAGAATATTTTGAAGTAAATATGGATCAAGCAATTTCTAATGGATTAAGCATTCAAGGATTATACGCTGACAATGTAACAAAAGAAGAAGATGAAAAGAATAAATCAGGTATTGGATTATATGTTACAAAAAATATTAAAGCTAGAAAATTTATAGGCAAAGATTGAAATAGTATTTTTACTTTTACTCCTCCTAATAATAAGAACCAAAAAGTATTTGGAAGTAGTACAACTATTTCTGGAGTAGGTGGTTCTGGATCTTTTAATGTTCCAATTATTACAATAAAAACAGAAGGACAACCTGGCATTACGACTGGAACTGTAAGTATTAGTATACCAAAAGCTCAAGATATTTTTGATGCTATAGAAGATTTATTAGATAAAAAATATTTAACTAAGACAGATGCAGCTAGCACTTATTTAACTAAGACAAGTGCAGCTAGCACTTATTTAACTAAGACAAGTGCAGCTAGCACTTATGCAGTTAAAGGCCATACTCATAGTGGATATGCTTCTAGCGATCACAGACATACTATAAGTGCTAATGCGCTTAGAGGTACAGCTACAGTGGGAGATAAAAAAGGTTCTGCATCGGTTCCAAGCAGTAAAGTTACTATATCGTAAAAGGAGTTAAAAGGATATGAATAATTTACAATTACGTTTAGAATTACAAGTATCACTTCAGAGATGAATTGATAATACAATGTCTAATTATAACATTTCAGCAGCAGAAATGGAAGATGCTTTATCACGAATATTGATAAAAATAAAAGATAAAGTCTATGAAGATTACTTGAATGAACAACAACGGGCTTATCAAGAAATGATCAATGCATCTTCTAACCAAGAGAATGGAGAAATAGAAGATGTCTAATATTATTTCAAAAATTAAAGCAACAAAAGTAACAGAGCAAGATACATATAAACCAGAAATTATAGATATTGGTGTAAATAGTGATAATGTCGCGATTTTAGATTCAAATAATAAATTTTCATTAACTCAATTATATAATTATCTTAAAAGTTTTTTTAATAGTCAAATTTTTTCTTGATATGGAGAAAATATTCCTGATAGTATTAGAAATAACCTTATTGATTTTTATCAAATAGAAGAACGAAATAATTAAAAGAAAGGAGGATAAAATGGCAACTGTATTATCAACACTTTATCCTCCTTTAATTGGAACATTTCAACCAGCTTTTGAATATAATGATGGACCAGAAATTACTTTTACAATTTCTAATTATAATTCATATTCAAAAATAAACCACATTCATATTTCTTTAGTTAATCAAAAAACAAATCAAAATGCTTTTGCTACTAATGAAAATAATGCAGTACAAGTTCCTATTGGAACTTATTTAATTGATGGTATTTGAATTGTTCCATTTCAGGATGATTATTCCGGCAATATTTTTACTTATTTTGATATTGAAAATAATTTATATAAAATTAGAATTCCTAATACTATTTTAAAAAATAAATCAACAGAATTTGTAATTGACTATTATTATAAAGTTCAATTAAGATTTGATTGTGTTACAGATGAAATGATCTTATCTAATGGTGATTCTCTTAATAGTTTTAATTCAAGTTATTTAAATAAATATAGAAGTTGTTTCTCTGAATGATCTAGTATTTCTCTATTAAAAGCTGTTCCTCGTACTGAAATTCAAGTTACAGGTTTTTCTATCATAAATTCTAATGGACTTACAAATGCAAATTTAAAAAATAAGACGCCGCAATTTTCACCTGGTGTTATCCCTATTACTGGAAAATTAATGTTTTTTAAAGACGGTAATGTTATTAATGCAACAGATGCAGGAAAAGAATGAATAAAAGATTATCAAATTAAGGTCTATAAAGAAGAAGATGATAAAACTAAAACTTTAATTTTAGATAGCGATACTATATATCCAGATGCATATAGATTTAAAGAAAATAATTTAAATTTATCTTCTAAATCTCAATCCGATTATTGAACAAATAATTTCTCTTATTTAATTGATTTGACAGATGAAGATGCAGATCATGAATATGTATTAGATATTACTGTTCATACAAAGAATAATTTTACAGCAAGAGAAACATTTAATTTTAAATTAATTAATGCTCTTTTTACTCCAAATTGAGTTTGATCTTTTAATGAAAAAGAATTATCTTATTATGGAACAACAGTTAATAAAATTGTTACAGAAGAAGATGGTGAAATTAATGGAACAGTAACAATTCAACTTGGACTTGATCAGCAATCATTAATATATCGAAATGAACCTGGATATATGTTTATTCGCAGATCTGATAGTCTGAGTAATTTTAAAAATTGAACAATTATTAAGTGTGTCGCTTGTCCTAACCCTTTGACTCCAGTTGATTTTGTAGATAAAACTGTTGGTAGTTTAATTCAATATAAATATTCTGCTCAATATTTATGTTATAGAGGCGGTGTTCAAACTCCAGTTGATAAAAGTCCTACAATTATTTATCCTGATTTTCATGATATATTAATTAGCTCTGGAGATAAACAATTAGCAATAAGATATAATGGGCAAATTGGTTCAATGACTCCTACAGTTAATAGAGTAAAAATTGATACTCTTGGTGGCCGTTATCCTAAATTTGCGGAAAATGCAAAATTAAATTATAAACAATTTAATTTATCTGGTTTACTTGTTGCAGAAAGTGATTATAATAGAAAGTTTTTGAATGATTTAGATTATTTAGATGATATGCATGTTTATGATAATACTCAAAATGGAAGTTATATAATCCGCAACGATACTGTATTAGAAAATTTTGATATTAATCATCCTAATGGAACTTATACCAGCGATATTTCAAATAAAACAACTTGAATTGATCAAGAAAAAGAATCTACTCAAAAGAATACTAGTCATGATATTTATCCTATAAATAATTGATGATGGGAGCGAAAGTTTAGAGAAGAAGCTATAAAATGATTAAATAATGGAGAGCCTAAACTTTTTAGATCAATGACTGAAGGAAATATGATAGTTATGATTGATGGAATTTCTTTAACTCCTAACGCTCAATTAGGTAGAAGAATTTGAAATTTTTCATGTACTGTCTATGAAATTGGAGATGGGTATGATCTTAAATTACTAGATGAACTTGGTATTTTTAATATACAAAATGAATATAATCAAAAAAATATAGATTTTAATGGAAAATATGATGATAATGAAAACGATGATTTAAATTTAATTGGACAGACTATTACTGTTTTAAATCAACAATATCAACTTAAAGCATTAGAAAATAATGCAGATATAGTTGAAAATATTATTATTGAAAATATTAATTTTTTATATCAAGGTTTAGGAAAAAATTATCAATATAAAGAAGATTCTATTTCATTACATGATTTAAAGATTGATTTTATATCACCTCCGCAATATTATTTTTTAGATGGAAATAATATTTTAAATAAATCTGATTTTTCAGAAAATGATAATGATTTTTATGAAAAAGCTGAATTAGGATATAAATTAACTCTTTATTATAAAAATAATAAAAATCAATCTACTCCAATTGATATTTTTATTGAATCTAAAGATGGTAGTACAGGTTATTATCAGATACCTTCTAATTTACAAATTTCTAAAATAATTTTATATGATGGAACTGTTGTAATGTTGAATTGTTATTTAACTTATGAATTAGATTATCATAATACAGAAATTCCTGATTTTTATTCTCAAGAAGAAACAATAGTTGGTCAAATTAATGATTATTGATCTTTTGGAACAAATATAGGTAATTTTATAAATAAAAAATATGAAGTATATAATTATAATGAAGATGATGATTATAAATATACTGAAGGATTAATTTATTGAAGAAACCTTAAAATTGAAAGTGATCCTTATTCTATTTATGAAATTAGTTATAAAGATGGTATTACTAATGTTATTCAAGCAGGTGAAAAAAATACTTATATAGTTCCAAGAACAGGAAATTTAATTTTACCTCAAGATTCTAAGGTTGCAAATTGTTGAGCAGCTGGTAAACAAATGTTTATTGTAAAGGATAACGATAGAACTCCTTTCTTAGATGAATGAGAATGTATTTTAGATAAAAGTGTTACAAATCCATATGAAATAAATGATGATAATGATGAAAATGAATATTGATATTTAATAAAAAATTCAGGAGAAATTGAATTAGATAAAGATATAAACAATGACTATATATTAGTAAAATTCTATAAAACAGAAAATAATTTTTATTTAGTTAATAATGATGAATCCGCTCCATATTTAACTTGAGATCAACTTAATGATGGTATTTTAGATATATATGATGAATGAGTTAATTTAGATGAAATAAAAGATAGTATTATTGAAAACATTCAAAAACCAGAATATAATAAAATATATAGAATTTTTGATCATAATCTTATTCCTTCTTATATGATTTATTATTTAAATCAAGGATGATATCAAATAAATTTTCTTGACGGCTTTACTGATAATGAATTTGATCCAAGAGAGGCTACAGTTATTCAAGCACAAGTTCCAATTTCTGGTATGATTGAATATAAAGCAGATGTATATAAGCAAGGGTGAGAAATTAAAAATGGAGAAGAAAATTCTACCTTAAATAATTCTAATGATAATAATTCTTAAAAGGAGGTAAATAAATGCGCAAAATTTATCCTTATCTTGAAGAATCTTATTATCCTAATTTAAATGAAGAATATGAAAAACAACAATTCTTATATTCTTTAAATAAAATTACAAATCAAAAACAATATGTAAAAATAACTTTATTAGATTGAGAAGAAGATCCCATCAAAGAAATTGATGGGATCATTTCTTCTGGTAGTATTAATAAAGACGGTAATAGTACTGTTCGTCGTTCTTGTAGTTTAGCTTGTTCTGTTGATGGCGGAGTCTATAATATAGATAATATTGAAATGGATTTTTCTCTCAATAAAAAAGTATTTATTGAAATTGGTATAAAAAATGTAACAGATAAATATCCTGAATATCCTATTTTATGATTTCCGCAAGGAGTTTTTTATATAGATGCATTTAGTGTAAATTCTTCTACTTCTTCCGCAGTTAATCTCAATTTATCTTTAAAAGATAAAATGTGTTTATTAAATGGAGATATTGCGGGACAGCTTCCTTCAACTGTTCAATTTGATACTATGACTACACAATTGGCAGATGGATCTGTTGTAGAACAAAAAGTATTGTATTACAATATAATAACTGAACTATTAAATCATTGAGGTGGAGAAGATCTTAGTAACATAATTATTCAAGATGTTCCATTAAGAATTCGTAAAATCGTACAGTGATGAGGTGAAAATCCTATATATTTAAAACAAGGTGGTTTTGATGTTTTAGATACGGATGATGTTGATACAAATTCTTATAATATGTCAATAGAAGAGCCGCAAGATAAAGAAAATTGATTTGAATATTCTAAAGGTGATGATATAGGATACGTTTATAGTGATTTTGTTCCAACAGAAGAATTAGTAGGAGCTGCGGGAAGTACTATTTGTTCTGTTTTAGATACAATAAAGAATCAATTAGGTAATTATGAATATTTTTATGACATATTTGGTATTTTTCATTTTAGAGAAATAAAAAATTACTTAAATGAAACACAAGCTAGTACCATTTTACAGGAATCTAGTAATACGGGTAGACACGTAAATCTAAATGAGGGTCAATTTTTATTAGATACGGGATCTGAAACACAGTATTTAATAGAGACTATTGTTCCTAAAACTATTTATAATTTTGATTCAAATGAAAATTTAACATCTATTAGTGTAACACCTAATTATGCTAATATTAAAAACGATTTTATTATAGATGGTATTAAACAAAATTTTCAATCTGGATCAGAATATTCTTTAAGATATAGATGTGTCATAGATGAAAAACCAGAAATTTTAGGTGAAAATAATGGTAAACCTTATTATGGCGCTTTTGATAATTTAATTTACTATACTTATCCAGAAGAATATGATGGAACAGTAATTGCAGAAACAAATAAATTAGGATGTTTTCATGAATTTTGAGCAGGAACAAAAGAAGAACCTTATTTAGTTTTACCAAATGTTGGAGTAATGGATCAAATCTATAGACTTGAAGAAAATGGTATATCTACCTTTTGAAGATGAGATGGCTCATCTTTTCAATCAGTTTATTTAAATTTAGATGAAGATGAATTAGAAGAATATAATATACAATTTTATGCAATTTCTTCTGTTAAAAAGTTATTATCTTTATATAAAAATTTTAAATTTGAACAAGAAGAATTACAAGAAAAATATAAAGATAATCAGCGAGAATATCTTAGAAATTTAGGTATTTTAGAAAATGATTTTTTAGAAAAAATACAACATGAAATTGGTAATTTGTCTGAACGAGTAAGTGATTGAATTGAAAATAAAAATATTGATTGATATAATAATAGTGTAGATAATATAATTACAAAATTAAGAAATATTTTAATTGAAAATAAAATTGATCCAGAAGGATTAGACGATGAAGAAGATTTTTCTCTTATTACAACAAGAGAACCTATTCTATATAGCTCTTCATTAAAGGATCCACAAACTAAAGAATTACTTGGATTTTATTATGCGTACGATTGACGTACAGCTTTATTAATTTATGGATTACAAGCTAACATACATGGAACTGATCCAGGACCTTATTTTAGTGATTTAGAGTATTTTTGACCAGAAGAATATGATCTCCGCAGAGAAAATCAGTGTTTTTATGGAGAAAAGGAAAATAATTCTGTTTATTATAAATCATTAACGTCTGGAAAATTTTATTTTGATATGATAGACGCTAATACTTCTTCTCTTGGACAATTTAGTGTTCAAAACATAGGTCGTAGAATTAATGTAACAACTGACGATGAAGTTAATTGTTTATTTACGCCAGAAATTCCAAATCTTGTTTTTTTAAATATGGATAATCCAAAAATGAATTGATCTGATAATACTACAATTACAGAATTAAGAACTGTAACTGATATAACAGAAATGCTTAATCAACAACGACAAGAATGTATAGATAATGGTCAACCATATATTCAAGTTTCAGATGAAATATATGACAATTTATCTATAGGAGGGTATTTAAATGATGCATATTCTGCATTAAGATATGAATTATTTTTACATACTTCTTATCAAAAAGTTGCTTCTATAACTGCATTACCTGTTTTTTATTTAGAGCCAAATAGTCGAGTTGCATTAAGTGATCCAACAACTAATACATATGGTGATTTTATGATACAAAATATTAGTTTAACTCTTGGACCAGGTGCTAATCTATCAGCTACATTAAATGAAGCTTTAGAAAGGTTGTAAGGAGGTGCATAAATGGCAACTACTTATGGTATGGGGCAATATCGTATAAAACAAGGTGAAAATTATATAACTTTACTCGGAGAATCTATTTCATCAGAACATAAAGTAATAACAAAAAATGGGTATAATTATCAAGATATATATTTTAATTTAAATAATATTGATGAGGGTAATGGAATACGATATGGTGAAACTTATTTTTTAGAATTAACTTTACCTCGTCATGTTCAGTATGATACAAATATTAATATAAAAATTTGTGGATCAAATGGAACAGGTGAAATAGATACAGAAAATCAATTTCAAAATATAAAACAAATTATTGTTCCAAATTCTTCAGCTAATTCTGGTATTAATTATTATCAAGATGTTCTTTTGTATGAACGTGAAATTAATAATAATAAAGAAATTAATGTTGGAATTATTACTACACAAAATAGTGATAATACAATAGGACATATATATTATAATGGAGGAAAATATTTTTTAATTGATAACGAAGGAAGAATAGAATTGTCTTCTTATCAACCTTCAAAAATTTTAAAGTCTTGAAATATACAAAATGAGACAGAAACTACAATAACTTATAAAATAGTGTTTTCTCCTAAATTTGACAATGTTACTTATAAATACTTATATTTAGAAATAGATAGAAGTAAAAATGTTGATATAGAATATATAGGTAATGATAATAATACTTATAAAGGAATTTATATTGAAAATGCTAATTTAAATATTTATAAAGTCACTAATATTTTATCAAGTGGATACATTGGTCATAATTCTTTAAATCATATAGGAGTTTGAGGTCATCCAGAAATGTATTTAGCTATTAATGGAGAACAAATTCAAATTGGTAAAACTGGTTTTTATGAATTAGATAATTTTAATATTACAAGTTTAGGAGTTATTGTTAAAGATTCAAATATAGATAGATTTAGTATTGATTATGAATTTGAATCTCAAAGTTAAAGAAAGGGGAAAAATATTATGGCTTTAGAAAGTTTTTATGGTGGAAAGCCTGGCTATTCCCCTATTATTAAAGGTTCTTTTAAAAATATTGAGGCTATGAATACTGCTTTTGCAAATCCAGAATATACAGATATTTGATATGGAGAACTTTGCATTATTGCTTCTAATAGTATGTATGATGCAAATAATGGTAAAATTTTTAGACGTACTTTAAAAAAGCAAAATAGTTCTTCTTCTCAAAATTATTCTCTATATGCAGAATATTTAGGTCAAATAGTTGGTATGCCAGGTGGATTACCAAAAGTTGAATTTAATACAATTGATAATATTGATGCATTGGCTCAAACAGCTTTAACAGACGGAAAGGATATTTGATATCCTACGGGAATAGAAAAAGGATATGTACATACGGTAAAAACCAATGCTAATGATAGTGAAAATCCGTATTCTAAACCTAATCCTTTAAATGGTACACAGGCTATTGAATTAGTTCCAGGTGTAGTTAAGAATAATTTAGGTGAAATTATTGATTACAATGATAATTTTGAATATACCTGATTACAAATGGCTGATCCGCAATCTAATACAGCTGAATCAGATGGTACTAGAGGAACTCTTGAAATAGGATTAAAAATTCCTTATTTATATTTTGATGAACCTGAAATTGTTAATACTCCTTATTATGAAAATTCTACTATAGAAGAATCATTAACAGCTCCTGATAATCAAGTACATCCTTTTTATAAAAAATATAATTTTAAAATTGCAAATGGTGTTAATGGTATTGGAATAAAAAATTTAAGAATAATAGAAACTAATAAAATAAAAGAAAATGCTAATGACGATGATTCAACAAAAATTGCTATTGTAGATTCTAATAACAATGAATTTTATTATGACAATAGTACTGGTGGAATTAAAATAAAAGGATTAGAAAGTGAAAATGTAGTATATAGATATAAAAATTCTTTTACTTGTGATAAAATTTGAGTTTATGACTTAATTTTACCAAGTAAAAATGATAAACAAAATAATCAATGAAAAGAACCTGAATCTTATATTTGTTATGCAGGAGATTATATTGAATATACAGATGTTTCTTTAAATAATAATGGTACTTTAACTTTTAATAAAAACAATGGATCTAATATAACTACTACAAATAATATGAAGTGAATTACTTCTACAAATGTAGAATTAAATCCTACAAATAATGATTACGGAAAATTTACTATTAATTATAATACAGAGCATCCAGATATAATTAATCTACCTTTAGTAAAACAAATAATTGCTTCTAATAATCCAACAAATAATAAAAATGGAGAAGTAATAAATGTTGAATTAACTAATGGAGATGAAAGTTCAAGATCATTAACCTTACAAAAATCTATATTAAATGAACAAAATCAAATAACTTATGAAGATTATGTTTTAAAATATCCTAAAACTCTTGCAATTAGATCATGAAATGGAAATTCTGAAAGAGAAAATGAAAATTTTCTTTATCTAGATGCAACTTATAATGATAATACTACAGAAACAATAGGTTCAGTAGGAGTGTCTACTGTTACAAAACTTGGATCATACGTTGGTATTGGTAAAGAAGTAACAGAAAATGATGAAACTATAATAGAAAAAGATGATAATTATTTACCTGAATTTCTCCAAGATGGTAACAGTAACATTTTTTTAATTCACGAAGAATTAAGTATTAATGAAAATAATTTTAACAATGTTTTTCCTTCTTTTGGAACTTCTTAATAAAAAGGAGTTTTAATTATGTGAATTAAACAATATAAATATCCTTTTACTGATATCATTCAAAATGGAAAAATTATTTTATCATATCAAAATATTAAATTTGTTCAAATAGGAATAGAACATCCACATTCTATTCCTATTTTTCCATACGAAGAATTAGATACAAAAATAAAAATTAGTGATGATCTTAATCACAATGTTACACAACAACATACTTATAAAATAAATTCCTCAGATATTCTGGAATTTGGTGATTTAGATAAAAAGAATTTAACTATAGAATTAGAAAATCCAGAAGATCCATATACTATTATTACAATAGCTTATGAAAAGGAGGATTA
>AUXO011994706.1_pt1 | contig 12240 bp, 12 predicted proteins | sample 768731 | NCBI WGS metagenome assembly AUXO01 (sample SAMN02715735, study PRJNA202380) | gut metagenome | biome: sheep rumen | host: Ovis aries | place: New Zealand: Palmerston North | reverse complement strand
GGAGAAGCAAGACCATCAAGAGGACCAGGAAGAAGAGAAATAGGACATGGAGCATTAGCTGAAAAAGCATTGGTTCCTGTATTACCATCAAAAGAAGAATTTCCATATGCAATAAGAGTTGTATCAGAGGTTTTATCTTCAAATGGTTCAACATCACAAGCAAGTATATGTGGAAGTACTTTGTCATTAATGGATGCAGGTGTACCAATAAAAAGACCAGTAGCTGGAATCTCAACAGGATTAGTTACAAATCCAGATAATGATGAAGATTATGTAATGTTAGTAGATATTCAAGGATTAGAAGACTTTTTCGGAGATATGGATTTTAAAGTTGGAGGAACTGAGAAGGGAATTACAGCAATTCAAGTTGATATTAAATGTGATGGATTAACTTATGAAATAATAGCTGAGGCATTTGAGAAAACTAGAAAAGCAAGAGCACATATTTTAAATGATGTAATGATGCCTGTAATTAACAAACCAAGAGAAGATATATCTGAATATGCACCAAGAATAATAACAACTAAAATCAAAGTAGAAAAAATAAAAGATGTTATTGGAAAAGGTGGAGAAACAATAAATAAAATAATAGATGAAACAGGTGTAAAGATTGACATTGAAGAAGATGGACAAGTATTTATTTATTCTGTAGATAGAGAAAAAGGAAAACAAGCATTAGAAATGGTAGAAGACATAGTAAGAGAGGTTGAAGTTGGAGAAATTTACTATGGTGAAGTAACAAAATTGATGAATTTTGGAGCATTTGTAGATATAGGAGTTAATGGAAAAGAAGGTTTGTTACATATTTCTAAAATATCTAATGAAAGAATAAAAAATATAGAAGATGTACTTCATGTTGGAGAAAAAGTAACTGTTAAAGTAATAGACATAGATGAACAAGGAAGAATTAATTTAAGTATGAAAGATTTAGCCGAAAAAGACGATGCAGAAAAAAATAAAGAAGATTATAATAAAGAATCTGAAGAATAGCAATAAAAGAAGGCGAAAAGCCTTCTTTCGTTTATAAATCAAATATTTCAGAAAGGGATATCATTTTTATGAACGACAAAAAAGAAAGTAAGTTTGAAAAAATTTCATATATAATAATACTAATTGTATTATGTATTTGTATATATATTGTTTATCAATATTATCAAGAAAATAACTTCAAAGATTTTGTGAGAAGTGAAGAAAATTTAAATCAATCAGAATTTAAAAGAGACTCTAAAGAAAAATATTCAGATATAGCTAGTTATAAAATCAATTCACCAGATTATAATGATGCTATGTTTTATAAAGAAATTAAAGTAGAAAAAAATAAACCATACAAAGTAACTTGTATGGTTAAAACTAGAGATGTAATATCTAAAGAAAATGCTTCAGGAGTTGGAGCTCAAATTTCAATAGAAGGTACTACAGAAAGATCTGTTGCGATAAAAGGAACATCAGAATGGCAAAAAATAGAGTTGATTTTTAATTCAAAAAATAGAGAAAGTATAAAATTAGGTTTTAGACTTGGTGGATATCTAGGAAATGCAAAGGGAGAAGCTTGGTTTTCAAATTTTACTCTAAAAGAAGGAGTAACAGATAATAATAATGAATGGAAATTTGCTTGCTTTATATTAAAAAATACTGATGTTAATATAGAAGGAAATCAAACAAAACTAGAAGTAACAGGTAATGATATTGATGATATAACTGATACGTTGAAAAGATTTGAAACAAGTGTAGAAATATTATCTCAAGGTAAAATGAAAGCTAAAACAAATATTTATGAAATAAGTACACCTCTTACAGAATTATCTTATGATGATGAATTTGGATATTATGTATCACCTGAAAATGTAGAAAAAAATATAGAGGATATAATAAAACAAAATGATTATGATCATATATTTGTTGTAGTAAGACTTGGAGATGAAAAACATCAAAATGATATTCAAATAAATGATTGGATAGGTTTAGGTGGAATGGATTATTTTGGAATAGGATTTTCAAATATAAGATTACCAAACAGTACAAAAAGTTATATATATAAATATAATACTAGAATAAATCAATTTCCGGAGGAAGTATTTTTACATGAATTTTTACATACTTTAGAAAGAAATGCAGAAGAATATGGATATGAAAGACCAAAATTGCATGATTTAGAATTATATGGTTATAAAGAAGATAATTTAATCGGTCAAAAAATTTGGTATACAGATTATATGAATAAAAATATAAAAACAGAAAGTGGAAATATAGGATTACCACCAGAAGTGTTTATGTTAAAACCTGCTAAAAATATTAATTTTAATAGTTCATATGAAATGAATGAATTTAAGGAACCACAAAATTTGACTGAAGAAATAAAGGAAATTATTAATAATTTAAAAATCAAAATTAATGTCCTTTTTGATATAGGTTCATAAAGAAAAAATGTTACATTGATACCTGTAAACATATGGATATTTGAAAGGAGCTTAAAGATTGAAAGTAGCAGAATTCAACTATGATTTACCAGAAGAACTAATTGCACAAACACCTCTTCTAAAAAGAGATGAATCAAGACTTATGGTTTTAAATAAAGAAAAACAAACAATTGAACATAAGCAATTCAAAGATATTATAAATTATTTAAATCCAGGAGATGTACTGGTTAGAAATAATACAAAAGTTATACCTGCAAGATTATATGGAAAAAAAGAAACAGGTGCAAATGTTGAATTTCTATTATTAAATAATATAGAAGGAGATATATGGGAAAGTATAGTTAGACCAGGAAATAAACTTCATATTGGAACAAAAGTAATATTTGGAAATGGAATATTAAGTGCAGAAATTATTGATATTATGCCAGGAGGAACAAGAAAAGTTAAATTTTTTTATGATGGAATTTTTAACGAAATACTTGACAAAATAGGATTAATGCCATTACCTCCATATATACATGAAGAATTAAAACAAAAAGATAGATACCAAACAGTTTATGCAAAATATGATGGATCAGCGGCAGCGCCTACAGCAGGTTTACATTTTACACCAGAATTATTGAATCAAATACAAGAAAAAGGGATATCAATTGCAAATGTAACACTTCATGTAGGAATAGGAACATTTAGACCAGTTAAAGAAGATGTTGTTGAAAAACATAAAATGCATTCAGAACATTTTTATATAAAACAAGAGGACTGTGATAAAATAAATAAAGCAAAACGTGAAGGGAAAAGAGTAATTGCAATTGGAACAACATCTTGTAGAGTTTTAGAAACTATATCAGATGAAAAAACTGGAATGGTAAAACCAATAGAAAGTGATACGAAAATCTTTATTTATCCAGGTTATAAATTTAAATGTATAGATGGATTAATAACAAATTTTCATTTGCCACAATCAACATTATTAATGTTGGTATCAGCTTTAGCAGGAAAAGACTATATAATGAGTGCTTATGCAGAAGCGGTAAAAGAAAAGTATAGATTTTTTTCTTTTGGTGATGCAATGGTAATTTTAGGAAAGAATTAAAAATTACCAAAAAATAAAAATAATATTATAATTATAGACGATAATTTTTGACTCTGTCTAAAAATTATCATCTGTTGAAAGAGGAAAAATATGGAACAAGCAGTAACTTATGAACTTTTACATAAAGATAAACAAACAGGAGCTAGAAGGGGAATCTTACATACACCACATGGAGATATACAAACACCAGTATTTATGCCAGTTGGTACACAAGCAACAGTAAAATCAATGACCCCTGAAGAATTAAAAGAGGATGTAAAAGCACAAATTATATTATCAAATACATATCATTTATATTTAAGACCAGGAAGTAAAATTGTAAAAGAAGCAGGAGGACTCCATAAATTTATGAATTGGGATAGACCAATTTTAACAGATAGTGGGGGCTTTCAGGTGTTTAGTTTAGGTGATTTAAGAACTATTCATGAGGAAGGTGTCGAATTTAAATCACATTTAGATGGAAGTAAACATTTCTTTTCACCAGAATCTGTTATGGAAATAGAAGAAGATTTAGGCGCAGATATAATTATGGCATTTGATGAATGTTGTCCATATCCTTCAACTTATGAATATACAAAACAATCTATGGAAAGAACAACAAGATGGGCAAAAAGGTGTAAAGAGGCACATACAACAACAGACAAACAGGCATTATTTGGAATAATACAAGGTGGTTTTTATAAAGATTTAAGAGAACAAAGTGCTAAAGATTTAATACAATTAGATTTACCTGGATATGCAATAGGTGGTATTAGTGTAGGAGAGCCTAAAAGTGAGTTCTTAGATATGTTAAAATATACAACTCCTTTAATGCCAGAAGATAAACCTAGATATTTGATGGGAGTTGGAACACCAGATTATTTACTTGAAGCTGTTATTTCTGGAATAGATATGTGTGATTGTGTACTTCCTACAAGAATCGCAAGAAATGGAACTGCTATGACTTCAAAAGGAAAAGTAGTAGTAAGAAATGCAACATATGAAAGAGATTGGACTCCATTAGATGAAGATTGTGATTGTTATACTTGCAAAAATTATACAAAAGCCTATATTAGGCATTTAATAAAGGCTAATGAAATTTTGGGTGTAAGATTATTATCAATTCATAACCTAAAGTTCTTGACTAATTTAATGGAAAGGGTTAAAATAGAAATAGAGAATGATAATTTATTATCATTTAAAGAAAAATTTTACAAAAGATACGGCTATGTAAAATAATGGAGGGGTATGCATATGAATTTAATTGAAGAAAGTTTTAGAGAAAAAGAAGAAAAAAAGAAAAAAAAGACAACTGGAATTATATTAGGTGCAATAATATTTGTAGTAATAATTATAATTGCAATAGTATCATACTTAATATATATTCAAAATACAACATTAAAAGTATTTTTAGATGGTAAAGAAAGCCAAAAAATCAGACAAATGTTAGTTATAGAAAATGATGGTACAATATATTTACCAATTAAAGAAGTAGCAAGCTATTTGGGATATGATAGCTACAATGGTGAATATAGTGATAAATCAGAAGATTTAAGTAAATGTTATGTTCAATGTGAAAATGAAGTGGCTAATTTTTCTTTAAAATCTAATAAAATTTATAAATTAGACTTAACTGAAAAGAAAGAAAATTATGAATGTGTATACTTTAAAAAACCGGTAAAAGCAATGGATGGAGCATTATATGCGTCATCAGAGGCTATTGAAAAAGCTTTTAATGTAAATTTTACATATAGTCAAGATGAAAATAAAATATATATATATACTTTACCATATTTGGTTGAAGCATATACTTCAAAAGTATTAGGGTACGGTTATTCAAAATTAAGCGAAAGGTTTGCTAATCAAAAAGCAATATTGGATGAAATGTTAATTGCAGAAGATGCAACTAATTCTAAAATAGGTGTTATAAATTTGAATGGAGATAGCAAAATTCTTGAAGCAAAGTATGATGATATAACTTATTTAGATGGGATTGGAGATTTCTTAGTAGAAACCAATGATAAGTATGGAATTATTTCAAAAGATAAAAGAACTAAAGTGGAAATAATGTATGATTCTATAGAATTAATGGATAGTGAGAGTGGGTTATTTGTTGCAAAGAAAGATGATAAATATGGTGTTATAGATTCGAAGGGAAAAATAAAAATCTATATTGAAAATGATGAAATTGGAATGGATATTTCAAGGTTTGCACAAAATAATATAAAAAATAAATATATATTGGCAGAAAATTTAATCCCAGCAAGAAGAGATAATCTATGGGGGTTATATGATAAAAATGGAAAATTAGTTGTAGATTTTTCTTATGATAGTTTTGGATATGTAACATTAACGAATAAGAATGCAATAAATTTATTAGTTATACCAAACTATAATGTAATTGTTGCATGTAAGGATAAAAAATATACATTATTAAATTCAGTTGGTCAAGAATTATTTGCTGCTCCTGTAGCAGATGATATATATATGACAATTAGTGAAGGTCAAAGGAATTATTATATTTCGGTTAATAATGGAATAATGAGTGTAAAAGATTATTTTGATAGAATAGGTATAACAGAAAAAAATCAAATAATAAATGATAATTCAAATAATGAACAACAAGATGAAAATAATCAAGAGTCACAAGAAAATCAACAAGTAGAAAATGGCGAAAATCAAGAGAACCAAGAAGAACAAGAAAATCAAGAGAACCAAGATAATCAACAGACAGAGAATTACCAAGAACAAGAAAATCAAAATAATGAATAAAATTAATAATAAAAATAAAAAAAGTAAATGTTTTTTTAAAAAAAGCATTTACTTTTTTTAATTTATTGTATACAATATAACAAGTAGAAAAATGTCGAAGCATAACTAAAGAAAATAAAATCAGAGGGGAGTATGTAGTATGAAGATACTAATGTTAACTTGGGAATATCCACCAAGAATTGTAGGAGGAATTGCAAGAGTAGTATATGACATATCTAGAACAATGTTAAAAGATGGGCATGATGTAACAGTAATAACTTATAGAGAAGGTGATAGTCCATATTTTGAAGATGATAAAGGTGTTAAAGTTTATAGAGTTGACAATTATATGATAAATCCTAATAATTTTATAGATTGGATTATGCAATTAAATTTTAATATGGTAGCAAAAGCAAATGAGATTATGCATGAAGAAGGAAGCTTTGACGTTATACATGCACATGACTGGTTAGTAGCATATAGTGCAAAAACTTTAAAGAATTCTTATAATATACCAATAGTATCAACAATTCATGCAACTGAAGCAGGAAGAAACAGTGGAATTAGAGATGAGCAACAAAGATATATAAATGATACAGAATGGATGTTAACATATGAATCTGCAGAAGTAATAGTAAATAGTAATTATATGAAAAATGAATTACAAAGATTATTTGGATTACCATATGAGAAAATAAATGTTATTCCAAATGGTGTAAACTTAAGTTTATTTAATGGAGTAGAAAGAGATTACAATTTTAGAAGAAGATATGCAATGGACAATGAAAAAATAATTCTATTTATGGGAAGACTAGTATATGAAAAAGGAATACAACATTTAATTTCAGCAATGCCAAAAATATTACAAGGATATCATGATAGTAAGCTTGTTATATGTGGTAAAGGCGGGATGCAGAATGAATTACAAGAGCAGGTAAATAATATGGGAATAGGAAACAAGGTATATTTTGCAGGATATATGAATGGAAAAGATGTACAAAAAATGTATAAAGCTGCAGATGTAGCAGTATTTCCAAGTACATATGAGCCATTCGGAATAGTAGCATTAGAAGCTATGCTATCAGAAAATCCAATAGTTGTTTCAGATATAGGTGGTTTAAATGAAATAGTAGATCATAGAGTTAATGGAATGAAAGCATATTGTGGAAATCCAAATTCAATTGCAGATTCAATTTTAGAATTATTATATGATCCTAAATTATGTCAAGAAATCACAAGAAAAGCAAAAAACAAAGTTAGAAATGAGTATAATTGGAGTAAAATATCACAAGATACACATTTTGTATATCAAAAAGCAATCTGTCAATCTATGGCAGAAAAACAAAAGAGAGAATTGGAACAAGAAAGAGCAAGAAAAACAAAAAGAGCAAAAAATACAGAAAACGAAATTACCAACTTGCTTAGCTTTAAAAAACGTCAGGCATATGCTTGACGTTTAATGTCCATCAGGACAGCTTAAAAGATTACGGGAGGATATATGGAAGATTTTAAATCTGGTTTTGTTACATTGGTAGGAAGAACAAATGTGGGAAAATCAACATTAGTTAATTTATTAGTTGGAGAAAAGGTTGCTGCTATTGCAAATAAAGTACAAACAACACGTACAGCAATTAGAGGAATTGTAAATACACAAAATTCACAAATTATCTTTATAGATACACCTGGTATTCATAAACCAAAAACAAAATTAAATGAAACAATGATTGAAACATCTTTTACAAGTTTAAAAGATAGTGATATTGTTTTATTTTTGATTGAAGCGACAAGTGAAAATATTGGAAAAGGTGATAAAATTATATTAGAAAAAATAAAAGAAGCTAAAAGAAAAACAATTTTAATTATAAATAAAATTGATTTAATTCAAAAAGAAAAATTATTGAAATTAATTGAAATATATAGTGAAGAGTATAATTTTGAGGCTATTATCCCAATTTCTGCAACTGAGATAAAATATAGAAAAGTAATATTAGATGAAATTGAAAAAAATTTAAAGCCAGGACCTGCATATTATGATATTGAAGAATATACAGATCAGACATTAAGACAATTAGCTGAAGAAACGATTAGAGAAAAAGCGCTTATGTTATTACAAGATGAGGTTCCACATGGTATATATGTCGAAGTAGAAAAGATGAAATTAAGAAAAAACAAAGAAAATCATGATATTTATGATATAGAAGCAATAATTTATTGCTTAAAAAATTCACATAAAGGAATTATAATTGGAAAAAATGGGGAAATGCTAAAAAAGATTGGCAAAATGGCGAGAATAGATATGGAATCTAATTTTGATGTAAAAATCAACTTAAAAACTTGGGTTAAAGTGAAAGAAGATTGGCAAGATAATAATTCTGTTGTTAATCAATTTAAATTAAAATAATTTGTATAAAAACCATTTAAAACGCAAAAGATAAAATTAAAGGTAAAACTTAAAAAGGAAGTGAGCTTATGATAAAAAAAATTGCATGGGAAACCTTTAAAAATACAGGTGATATTCATACATTTTTAGAGTTAAAACAAATTGAAAATATAGAAAAACAAATAAATGGTGAAAAGGATATAAAAGAAAATGTCAAATGTAAAGATGAATGGAATAATATTATCTGAGCATAATTTAGGAGATTTTGACAAAATGCTAGTAATGTTGACACCTCGGAGTTCGGCAAAATCTCCTGTGTTGCAAAAGGGGCTAGAAGACCCAAAAGCAGTCTATTAGCAGGAACTCAAATGTTTTGCTTTGGAGAGTATTTGATGTATAAAGGGACTAATACATATCATATAAATTCTGTAGAACCAATTGAAGTTTTTTATAATCTTAGAACAGATTTGGATAAATTAAAATATGCAGTACATATAAATAAAATTGTACAAGATGTCACAAACGAAAATCAAAATTGTTATAAAATATTGCAATTATTACTAAATACATTATATACAATATCAGAGTTTGATAAAAATTTAGATTTGGTATTATCTATATTTAAAATGCGTCTTTTAGTGTATTTAGGCATGGTTCCTAATATTAATCAATGTACATGTTGCAAAGAAAAAGAAAAAATTAAATATTTCAGCATAAAAGATAATGGATTTAAATGTGAAATATGTGGAAAAACAGATACATCAGCTATATCAATAAGCGAAAGTACGAAAAATGCAATAAAATTTGCAATTGTAGCACCAGCGAAAAAAATATATTCTTTTAATATTAAAGATGAATCATTAGAAGAATTTAAAATAATTGCAAAATTGTATTTTGATGAAAAAATAGAAAAGAAATATAATTTATAAAATATAAACACAAAAACTTGAAAAAATATAAAATAATATATATAATAGAGGAAACATGAAAAAAGAAGGGAGCGATTTTTATGAAAATAAAAATAACAGGAAAGGAACTTAAGATTACAGATGCAATAAACGATTATGTAGAAAAAAAACTAGATAGAATTGATAAGTATTTTGAAGAAGCAGAAGCAGATGTTACTTTAAAAACAGAAAAGAACGAACAAATAGCTGAAATATATGTAACAGCAAATGGCAAAAAATACAGAGCTGTAACAGAAGATAAAGATATGTATGCATCAATTGATAAAGATATAGACATATTAGAAGGACAAATTAGAAAATCAAAAACTAAAAAAGAAAAAATGATGAAAGATGCTTCTTTAAAAACTATGGAGATATCTTTTGATAATAAGAATGAAATCGAAAATGAAATTATAAAAACATCTTATTATGAAATTAAACCAATGGTTCCAGAAGATGCTGTTTTAAAACTACAAGAAAAACCATCTCACAATTTTTTAACATTTATAAATGTAGAAACAGGAAAAGTTAATGTAGTACATAAATTAAAAGATGGAAAAAATTATGGTTTAATTGAACCTGAAGCATAAAATATTGACCAATAGAGATTGAGAATATATCTCTATTGGTCAAATTTATTTTAAACTATTTCATGTTTCTTTCAGCTTGTTCTATCATTTTCTTAACCATTTGTCCACCGATTTTACCTGCGTCTCTAGCTGAAATATCACCATTGTATCCATCTTTTAAATTAACACCGACTTCGCTTGCAACTTCATATTTGAATTTATCTAAAGCATCCATAGCTTCTGGTACTAATTTTCTGTTACTTGAATTATTTGCCATTGTTTTTTCACCTCCTGTAATATTACATATAAGAAAAAACATTTTGCTTTTTCTAATAATATCATTTGCAAAAAAAATAAAAATAAACAGGAAATTTTTTCAAAAAAATAAAAAAGGGGATGCCAAAAAGGGGGTTGTCAACGGGGTCGGAGGTAAATGGCAAGTGCCAAAGGGGTCGGAGATAAATGGCAAGTTTTGTTCGGTAATGAAACACCGAACAAAACTTGCCATTTATCTCCGACCCCTTTGGCACTTGCCATTTACCTCCGACCCCGTTGACAACCCCTTTTTTTGGCATTTGACAAATTTTATAAAATATTTGTATAATGAAGTCTGATAAAATCGAGAAAGGAAAATAAAATATGTATAAGTTAATAGCAGTTGATTTAGATGGTACATTACTAAATCAATATGGAGAGGTATCAATAGAAACAAAAAAAACAACAAAAAAAATAATTGAAAATGGAACAGATATAATAATTGCATCAGGAAGACCAATAGATTCAATAAAAACAATTGCAAGCGAAATTGGAAGCGAAAATTATTTTATTGCAGGAAATGGTGCTATCATTTATGATATTAAAAATGATGAAATAATATACAAAAAAACTTTATCTAAGCGAAAACTTTTAAAAATTATTAGAATTTGTGAAGAAAATAGTATTTCTTATAATGTGTATACAGATAAAACAATCCTTTCAACTTCTTTAGAATATAATGTTTTGTATTATTATAAAGAGAATTTAAAAAAAGATGAAAATAAAAAAACAAATATAAATATTGTTAAAGATATGGAGGAATATATAAAAAATACTGAAGAAGAAAATTTTATAAAAATTACAATATGTGACAAAAATAAATCTGTATTTAATGCTATTCTTAAAAAAATAAAAAAAATCAAAGGAATAGAATTTTTAGAGGTTTCTCACATGTCTAGAAAGATGATAAAACATGGAACAGAAGATATTCCAATAGAATATTATTATACTGAAATTTCACTTGCTAATGTTGATAAATGGAATGCTATTGAATATTTGATGAAAAAAATAAATATTGATAGGCAGGATGTGATTGCAATTGGAGATAATATAAATGATAGAAAAATGATAGAAAATGCTGGTTTAGGAATAGCTATGAAGGGAAGTGTTATGCAAGATTTTGAAGGTGCGAATGATGTTGCACCAGCAAATTTTGAAGATGGTGTATCAAAAATATTACAAAAATATTACAAAAATATTAATTTTTCGTAACAACAACTAATAATATTGATTTTGAAAATGGTTTGAGTTAAAATAAAATAAGAGAATATTTTGTAGAAAAATATATAAAAAATAAATTTTAAGGAGGAAACGTTATGGCATCAAATCCAATGCAAAGAAAGGCAAGAAATTCATTTTTATTAGGGATGGTAGTAATGCTACTGATTTCGGGAGCTGTAATAGCATTACTATTATTACAATTAATAAATAAAAGTTCTGTAGAAAATGATAAATTAGATGTTTATGTACTTAATCAAGATATAAGTTCTGGACAAGTAATTACTAAAGATATGCTTGTGAAAAAAACATTTTATAAAAATCTTATTCCATCTAATGCTTTAGGTGAGGAAGAAAAAATAAAGAATTATTCATTAAAAGATAAAGAAGGAAATGAGATTTATACAAAAAGTGACAAAAATGGAAATACAAAATTATACATAAAAAAAGATAAACAAGAATATGAAGTTATTAAAGAAACAGAGACAGAAAACTATTATATCGAAAAGAATAATGAAAAGGAATATCTTGAATTAAATACTGTTCCTTTAATAGCAAAGGTAAGCATGAG
>AUXO016458154.1_pt1 | contig 12241 bp, 12 predicted proteins | sample 768731 | NCBI WGS metagenome assembly AUXO01 (sample SAMN02715735, study PRJNA202380) | gut metagenome | biome: sheep rumen | host: Ovis aries | place: New Zealand: Palmerston North | reverse complement strand
TTAAAAGGTCAGTATCCAAAAAATATTGAGATTAGAAATGAGGAATAGATTATGCAAAGATTAAGTTTGAATATCCAATTATTTGCGCACGTTAAAGCTCAAGGTTCTACTCAAAACGGTCGTGATTCTGCTGGTCGTAGATTAGGTGCTAAAGCTGCAGATGGTCAAGTTGTAACAGCTGGAAGCATTTTATATCGTCAAAGAGGAACTAAGATTTATCCTGGTACAAATGTTGGAATGGGAAAAGACCATACTTTATTTGCTAAAATCTCAGGTGTTGTTAAATTTGAGAGATTAGGTAGAGATAAAAAGAAAGTTAGTGTTTACGAAGCTTAATTGAAGACCTATTTAATAGGTCTTTTATTTATGGTATAATATTGTAGTATTAAAGGCGAAGAGTAGAAGGTGTTATTATGTATGTAGATGAAGTTGTTATAGATTTAATAGCTGGTAATGGTGGAGATGGTTGTACCTCTTTTAGAAGAGAAAAGTATATTCCTTTTGGTGGACCTAATGGTGGAAATGGTGGTAAAGGATCCGACATTGTTTTTGAGGTTGATAAAGGATTAAAAACTTTAATAGATTTAAAGTATAGAAAGCAAATAAAAGGTATAAAAGGAGTTAATGGTAAAGGCTCTGATAGACATGGAGCTAATGCTAAAGATGTTATTGTTAAAGTGCCAGAGGGAACTACTGTTATAGATTATGATACTGGGTTAGTTATATGTGATTTAATAAATGATAAAGATAGATATGTTATTTGTCATGGGGGCCGAGGCGGAAGAGGAAATAGAGCTTTTGCTACTCAACAAGAACCAGCTCCTAAGATGAGTGAATATGGAGAACCTGGTGAAATAAAAAAAGTAAAATGTGAAGTAAAAGTAATTGCGGATGTTGGGCTAGTTGGAATGCCTTCTGTTGGTAAAAGTACAATTTTATCTTTAATTAGTAATGCTTCTCCTAAAATAGCTGCATATCATTTTACTACGTTAGCTCCTAATTTGGGTGTAATAAATTTAAAAGATGGTAGAAGATTTGTTATGGCTGATTTACCAGGGTTAATTGAAGGGGCTTCAGAAGGAGCGGGGCTTGGTGAAAGATTTTTAAAACATGCAATGCGTACAAAAATCATAGTTCATGTTATAGATATGGGATCTTTTGAAGGTAGAAATCCTATTGATGATTATAAACAAATTAGAAAAGAATTAGAAAAATATGATGAAAAATTAGCACGTAAGGCAGAAATAATTGTTGCTAATAAAATGGATTTACCTGATGCTAAAGATAATTTAAAAAAATTTAAGAATAAATTTCCTAAGTTAAAAGTGATAGAAATTAGTGCTATTAATAATCAAGGTTTAGATAATATGATGGTTGAAATAGCAGATTTACTTGATAATACGGAATTAGAGCCTTTATATGAAGATACAAAATTCGAAAGTCATATTATATATAAATTTAAAAATGAGAAACCTTATACAATAACTAGAGATTCAGAAGGAGTTTGGATTATTAAAGGTGCTGAGATTGAAAAATTATTTAGAATGACTAAATTTCAAGAAGATGAAAGTGCTTTAAGGTTTGCTAGAAAGCTAAGAGGAATGGGAGTAGAGGAAGAGTTGGAACGTCTTGGTGCTCAACGAGGTGATGATGTTCAAATTCTAGATTATATGTTTACTTTTAAAGAATAGTAGATATTGAAAGATAATATCTACTTTTTTTATTTATTATGATATATTAAATGTATAAAGATGATTATTATATATAAAAATATTTCTTTGGTGATGGAGGTATTAGTTTGAAAGTATTATATACAGCATTTAAGGGGAAGACTAATTCTTCAAAAATATTACTTGATCAGATAAAAAGCGATAATAAAATCTATTTAACAAACAGTTTTGAGGCAAGTGTTAAAGAATTAATAGATAAAATTAAGAGTAATGAATATGATCTTATAATAGCATTTGGGCAAGCTCCAATAGAGAGGAATACTATTAAAATAGAAACTACGGCTAGAGGAGAAGAATGTTTAATTACAGATTACGACTTTAAGAATATTAAAAACAATTTAGAAAAGAAGTATAATGTTCTTATTTCAAATGATGCCGGTAATTATTTGTGTAATAATATTTATTATAATGGTTTAAAATATATTAAAGATAATAGTTTAAAAACTAAAATGCTTTTTATTCATATTCCAAAGATTAATAATATGAATAATATAGAAGATTTAGGAGATTTAATACTTTTAGACAAGAAAAGTATTAGAAAAGCTGTAAGAACTTATTTAATAAGAGATAATAAAGTATTGGTAATCCAATATAAACAAAAATATGTAGGTTATTATAATATACCTGGAGGTAAGATAGAAAATAATGAATCCTCAGAGCAAGCATCGATAAGAGAATTTAAAGAAGAAACGGGTATCGACATAATTAAACAACACTATGTTGGGAAATGTATGCTAGAATTTCCTGATAGAATATTTGATTTTGATGTTTATTATGTAGATGAATATGATGGGAAGCTATTAGATTTTTTTGATAATAAGACTTTATGGGTAGATTTAGAAAAAATACAAAAGGAGTCTAAAATATTGGCGAGTATTAGAATGATCAAGTATATAAAAGATAATATGAATTTAAAGATGTTTTGTGATGATGAAGATAACATTATTAAAATAGTTGATTTAAATAAGGATGATAAAAATGAATAGTAAACTCGTAGATAGTGTTGAAAAATATGTAAAAAAACAAATAGAAGAATATAAGGAATCTTCTTTAGACCATTATGATTTTTGGGAAGAACATGTTAAATATGTTTATGATGAGAGTATGTTATTGGCTGGGGTTTATGGTGCTGATAAAGAAATCGTTGCTTTAGGTGCTTTACTTCATGATATAGCTTTAATTAATAGAGTTGGAGAGAAAAAGGATCATCATATAAATGGTGAGATAATAGCTAGGGGTCTTTTAACGAAGTTTAATTATGATGAAAAGAAAAAAGAAAGAGTACTTAAGTGTATTTATAATCATAGAAGTAGTAATAATGCTCAATCTATTGAAGAGTTATGTGTAGCTGATGCAGATATTTTAGCTCATTTTGATAATGTTCAGATGCTTTTAAATATTGTTTATAACAAAGAACATCTAAATGGAAGAGAAGCTAAGGAATGGCTGAAAGAAGCTTTAGAAAAAGATTATAATGATTTAAGTGTTAAAACTAAAGAAAAGTATAGATATAAATATAAAAAAATATGTGATTATTACTTAGAGAATAGGTGATTTAATGAAAGATGTTGTTATAAGAAATCTAAAATTAGCTGATTATGATGATGTATATGATTTGGAGAAACAAGTATATAATATTCATTATATATATCGCTCTGATATATATAATGATGTTAATAGTTTATTTCCTAAAGAATTTTATAATTCTATTATAAAAGATAATGATGCAATAAATATTGGGATAGAATGTAATAAAGAAATAGTTGCAGTTCTTTTAGCAAGTATTAAAGAGACAAATAATATATCTATTGTTAAAAAGAGAAGATTTTGTTTTATAGATGATATTGTTGTAGATAAGTCTTATAGAAGAAAAGGATTTGCTAAAAGATTGTTTGAAGAGTTGAAATTAAGACTTAAAAAGTTAAATGTTCAAGATATTGAATTGGTTGTATGGCCTTTTAATAAAGAAGCAATAGGATTCTATGAATCATTAGGAATGAGTGTTAAGAATCTTCGATATGAATTGAAAACTTGTGAAGATATTAAGACGGAAATAATGGAAATTAAAACTTCGCAAAAGGCAAAAGAAAAACAATAGAGGTTAATAATACTGTATATATAAAAAGTATGTTATACTAGTTATTGTGATGAAGATGAAAAAAATAGCAAGTTTAATAGTTATAATTGTATCTTTTTTTATAATAGAAGTTAACGCTCTTAATAAGAGTGTTGTTGATGTGACTAAAATAACTATGAGTGAAGCTATAGATTATTTAGATAAAGGGGTAATTACTTCAGAAGAATTGGTTAAATTATATTTAGATAGAATTAATACTTATAATAGTGATTATAATGCTATTATTACAGTAAATCCTAATATTATTGAGGAAGCTAAAGAATCTGATGAATTAAGAAAAAATAATAAAAAAAGAGGATTATTGGAAGGTATTCCAATAATAGTAAAAGATAATATAGATGTTAAAGGAATGCCAACAACGGCAGGAGCTAAAGCTTTAATTGATAATTATCCTTTAGAAGATGCTGATGTTATTAAAAAGTTGAGAAGTGAAGGGGCGTTAATTATTGCTAAAGCTAATATGAGTGAATTTGCTTTTTCAGCAAAAGATAGTTATAGTTCTTTTGGTTATGTTAGTAATGCTTATAGACTTGGTTATAGTTCTTATGGGAGTAGCGGTGGCAGTGCTGTTTCGGTGGCACTTTCTTTTGGAAGTGTGGCTTTAGGAACTGATACAAATTCTTCTGTTAGGCTTCCAGCAGCTGCGGCGGGTTTAGTAGGAATTAGACCGACGACTGGGAAAATATCTTCGAAAGGGGTTATTAATTACGATATTAATCGAGATACAGTTGGTATTATAAGTAAGAGTATTACTGATAGTAGAATTATATGGGGAATATTATCTGATGAAAAGTCTGATTATGTAATAGATAATGATAAAACAATAATAATAGGAATTCCTAAGAATTTATATGAAGGTAATGGTAAAGATGGATATGGTGTACTTAATGCGCCTTTTCTTCCTATTAAAGAAATGTTTGATAATGAAATAAATAAGATGAGTCAAAAGAACGTAGAAATAGTTTATTTAGATGATATATATACTAATACTTTTTCTAAGTATAATAATCTGTCAGTTGCTGGTTATACGATGTGTAAGGCTTTTAATGAATATATAAAGGGTACTACAGGATCTATAAGAAGTTTTGGAGATTTAGTTAAAAGTAAAGAGAAAGTATTTGGTTTATCAGGGTATTATAAGTCATGTAATTATAGTAATAAGAATTATAATAATACAATTAAGTATATGAATTTAGCTAAGGAATATATGAATAATATTTATAATAAGTATAACTTAGATTATGTAATTTATCCGACTACTAAGAACGAAATATATAGTAAAGGAAATAATTATATGTTAAAAAATGTTAGTGGTACTATGTCTTCAACAATAGGATATCCTAGTATAACAATTCCTCTTGGGTATTATGATAATTTACCTTATGGTTTGGAAATTATGGGTAAACCTAATGAAGAACAATCTTTATATAGTTTTGCAGAAATAATAGAAAAAGATAATTATTTAGTTAATTATCAAGAGAGTTCTGCTGCAAAACTATATGATGTTCCTCAAGATGTTGAATCTTTAGTTAAATTTTATATGATAAATTCAAACGAGGATAATGCTTGGCTTAAAGATGTTAAGAAATATTTTAATAAATATAATGAAAGTGAATATGAGAAAAAAATATCTAGTGAATTGTTAGAAAGTTTTATTTCTTTACAAAAAGAAAAAAATGTAATGATAAAAAAAGTAAGTGTTGTGAAATTGATTAATGAGTATTTCTCAATACTATTTATGATTTTATTAATTACTTTTATATTTTTATTTTCGATGTTATTAACTTTTAAAATTTTTAAGAATCTAATAAGGAAATACTAGTAATAGTATCCTTTTTTATGGTAGAATTCCTCTTGGAGGGTAGATTTTTTATGAATTATGATGTGATTATAGTAGGAGCTGGTCCTGCTGGGTTATTTTGTGCATATGAATTAATAAATAATAATAAAGATTTAAAAGTAGCTATTATAGAAAAAGGATCTTCTGTTAAAAAGAGAGTTTGTCCAATGAATAAAATGGGAGTTCCTTGTCAAAATTGTAATCCTTGTGCAATTTTAGCTGGATATGGAGGAGCTGGAACTTTTTCTGATGGTAAACTTAATTTTATTTCTAAACTTGGTAAAAGTGATTTAACTAAGTATATGCTAGAGAGTGAAGCAGATAAATTAATTGATGAAACTGAACAAATATTTAATAAGTTTAATATGGATGCTGAGGTTTATCCATCAAATATGGAAGAAGCTATTAATTGGCGTAAAAAGGTTGCTATTGCAGGAGCAAGATTGTTAATTATTAAGCAAAAGCATTTAGGAAGTGACCATTTGCCTGGATATATAGATGGTATTTGTAAATACTTGCTAGAAGCTGGAGTAACTATGATTGAAAGAGCAGAAGTTACGGATATCAAAACTATAACTAAGAATAAACACGAAGTTGTTTATAAAACAGGTAATAAAGAAGAAACATTAATATCTAAGAATGTAGTTGTAGCCCCAGGAAGAACGGGAGCTAAATGGGTTCAAGAACTTGCTGATAAATATGATATACCTTATTTGTCTCAAAGTATTGAAATAGGGGTTCGTGTTGAAGTAAGAAAGGATATTATGGAAGAAATAACTAATGTTATTTATGATCCGACTATATTTATAAAGACTGATACTTATGGAGATGAAATACGTACTTTTTGTACAAATCCAGGTGGCTTTGTAGCTAAAGAAAACTATTATGGCTTTATTTGTGTTAATGGTCATTCGTTAAAAGATATAAAAAGCAATAATACTAATTTCGCATTTATATCTAAAGTTAACTTAACAGAACCTGTAACTAACACAAGATTATATGGAGAAAGTATTGCTAGAATAGCTAATGTACTTGGAGATGGGAAACCAATTATTCAAAGTTTAAAGGATTTAAGGAATGGCCGTAGAAGTGAATGGCATCGCATTAGGAAAGGTTTTATAGAACCAACTTTAAAAGACTGTGTTGCTGGTGATTTAGCGTTAGTAATGCCTCATAGAATAATAACTAATATACTAGAAGGATTAGAAAAACTAGATAAAATTATACCTGGAGTTAATAATGATGATACTTTATTATATGGACCGGAAATAAAATTCTTTTCTAACGAAATTGAAACTAATGATGAATTTAGATTAAAAAAAGATAATATTTATTTTGTTGGAGATGGTGCTGGTAAAGCTGGTAACATAGTTACAGCTGCAGCTACAGGACTTGTTGCGGCTCGTTCAATTATAAATAATAAATAAGAAGAAAATTCTTCTTTTTTTATTGTTTTTATAATTCATTGCAATATTATAATATTTATTTTATAATTATTTATAGTAGGAAGTGTGTACTAATGAGAATAAAAAGAGGTAATAGTATATGTGTTTTTTCTTCTAAAGGTGGGGTTGGTAAAACTTTTAATACTATTAGTTTAGCTGGAATTTTTGAGCTTCTTAAAAAGAAGGTATTAATAATTGATTTTGATTTATATAGTGGGGATGTTGCTTCTTATTTAAATAAATCAATAAAAAAAGATTTATTTGATATTTCTTTAGATTTGGATGTTAGAGTTGTAAAAGATATAAAAGAATATGTTACTAAGTTCGATGAGTATATAGATATTTTACCAGCTCCGATAGATCCAAGAATGGCTAATAAGATTAATGCAAATAATATTAGTACAATAATTGATAAGGCAGCTTTATCATATGATGTTGTTTTAATTGATACTAATCATGCACTAAATGAGATATCATTATCAGTTTTACAAACTGTAGATTGGATATTGTTGTTAGTTAAAAATGATCCTTTAGATATTAAGAATACTAGAAATCTTATAACTTTGTTAGACGAAAATGAATTTAGAAATTATAAAGTTATTTTGAATAATAGTAGAGATCCTTTTAAACGTTATTTCACTTTATTTGATATAAAAAGAATTATTAGACATAATATTGATTATACTTTATCAGAGGAATTGTATTTAAAAGAGATAGAAAAATATATTATGGAAGGTTTAATTGTTACTTTAGATAGTAAGTTTTCTGATTATTTCTTTAAAGATTATAAAACTTATTTAACTATTGCTACTGATATTTTAGGAGGGGATAGAAATGAGTAAAAATTTATTATCTGCTTTTAATATTGAAGTAAATAAAGAAAAGTATTATAACAAGAAAGATTATGATGTATTTAAAAATAAAGATTTGTTAGATAGTTTTAGAATAAAAATATTAGAAAAACTAAGTGATAGGTCACTTTATAATAAGCTCGATAGAGACGATATTATAGAGGAGATAAAAGCTACTTTAGCAGGATATGAAATTAGTAATGAAGAAAGGATTTATTTGTATAACTTAATAGACAATGAAGTTAATGGTTATGGTCCCTTAACAGAATTGTTAGCTGCTAAGGATATAAATGAAATAATGGTTAATGGTTATAATGAAGTTTATGTAGAGAGTAATGGAAAAATAATAAAAGATGATAGTGTATCTTTTATTGATGATAAGCATATAATAAGAGTTGTCCAAAGCTTAATAAGTGAAACTGGTAAAGTGATAGATGTTAATAATCCAATTGTTGATGCTATACTTCCTGATGGTAGTAGAGTTAATGCTATTGTTCCGCCAATATCTTTACATCCAACTATAACGATAAGAAAATTTAAACAAAACTTAGTAGAAATGAATACTTTAGTTGGAAATGGTACTTTGACACCGTATATGGCTGAGTTTTTGTCAGCAGCTATGGAAGCTAAGTTTAATATTATTATTAGTGGAGGAACTTCTTGTGGTAAGACTTCAATTCTAAATACTTTAAGTAATTATATAAAAGAAGATGATAGAACTATTACTATTGAAGATTCTCGAGAACTTAATTTAAAAAGTAAACATGTTGTATCTTTGGAAACTAAAGTTGATAATTATGGAAATAATGATGTTACTACCCGTGATTTATTACGTAATGCTCTTAGGATGAGGCCTGATAGAATTATTATTGGGGAAATAAGAGGTGAAGAGGCATTTGATTTATTACAAGCGATGAATACAGGATGTAATGGATCAATGACGACTATGCACGCTAATTCACCTAAAGATGCTTTAAATAGACTAGAGACGATGGTGTTAATGAGCGGTATTGATGTTCCTATTAAGAATTTAAGAGAATATATAGATAATGCTATTGATTTGATTGTTCATATGGAGAGAATGCCGGATGGTAAAAGAAAAATAGTTTCTATTTCAGAAGTTAATGGTATTAAAGATAATGAATTAATAATTAAGAATATATTTGATTTTAAAATTGATAAGGTATTAGATGATGGAACAATAGAAGGTAAGTTTACTTTGAATAAATCTATTCCTAATGTTTTAAAAGAGATGAATAAAAAAGGAATTACTTCGGTAGATTATATGTTTAAAAAGAATAAGTAGGTGAGTTTTATGGAAGAGTATAAAATAATGTTTCAAATTATAGCTTTTGTTTTTATTTTTATACTTGTTTACTATTTATATAGATATATAATCTATATTTTTCGTGCTCATAGGTTGAAATCTTATACTATAAAAAATACTAAAAAGAACTATGTTTATAGTAATATTGATAAAATTACTAAGAAGTTTGTAAATTTAAATTTTTATCAAAAGAGAAAAAATAGGTATGATAAATATTTAACAAGTAATACTGTTTATAATAGTTCTCATATATTAACTTTAAAACTTTTTACAGGAGTTTTGTTAGTGCTTGTTTATTTGTTTGAATGTATGCTTTATAAACTAAATTTGAATTTATTTATAGCAATAATATTATATTTAGTAGGTTATTATATTATTGATATCATATTATATTTTGAATATAGTAATAAGGTATTAAAAATGGATAATAATCTTACTAAAGTAATGATTATAATGAATAATGGATATCGAGTTAATAAAAACCATAGAGAGGTTATAGATGCTATTATTGAGGAAGTAAGAGAGCCTTTAAAAAGTGAATTTAAGATAGTTAGAAATGATTTGTCTAAAGGCTTAGACATTAGTAATTCTCTTTTTAGAATGTATGAGAGAACAGGCATTGAAAAAGTATTATATATGTCAGAATTACTAGGTCTTAATGTTAAATATGGAATTTCTATTATTGATATATGTGATGCTTTAGAAAAGATGATTTGTAAGAAAGAAAAGAGAGAGTTTTATTTGCTTAGATTGAAGAATACTAATAAACTAGTTATTTCTTTATTAGCAATTATTCCTTTGTTTGTAGTTGGTCTTCTGATTATAATGAATTATGATTATTTCTTAATGTTAGAGCTAAATAAAATAATAATTATTACTCTTGGTGAATTATTTATATATATAGTTTATATGTTTGTGATTCTTTCAGTTTTTAGGAGGGAATTATGAAAAAGTTACAAAGAAAGATAAAATTATTAGGAATAAATTATGATGCTAACATTTTTAATTCTTTAAGATTAGTATTTTCTTTAATATTATTTTTCTATTTAATATTTAGTATTAAATATGGGTATATAATTGCACCTTTGATAGCTATTATATTTTATTTGTTAAGTGAGTATGTTGTTATTGATATTCCTTTAAGAAATAAAATAATAAATATGGAAAAAGAAGGTATTGAGTATGTTTCTTCTTTGCTGTTAAACTTAAAAAATAGTAAATCTATTAGAGTTAGTATAAAAAACAGTTCTAGAGTTATTAATAGTGATCTTAGTAAAGAATTTTCACAAGTTATTAATGATACTAAAATTGGATTAACTTTAGAAGAAAGTTTAAATAATCTTAGTGAAAGAATTCCTAGTATATTTTTACAAAATATTATTTTAAATTTAAAAGAAAGTGATAAAAATGGAACGAATGTTATTAATAGTATAGAGAGACAATTAGAAGCCATGGAGCAACATTATGAAGAAATAGTAGTAGGTAAAAATAAATCTATACCAATAATAATGTGTTTAAATACTATATTATTTTTATCTTTGATGATAGTTTTCCTTTTTTATATTATTAAATAAGTCTTACTTTGGTAGGACTTTTTTGTTTAAATTTTACATATTTATATATTTTTATTATAATTGTATTATGAAAAAGGGATTGTTATGGAAAAAAGAAAGTTGGGTTTTTTTGAATATTTTTATATATTTTTGATGGGATGTTTATTTGGATATGTTGTTGAAGTGCTATGGTCTTTTTATAGACATCATATTTTTATTAATCATACAGCCTTAGTTGTTGGACCTTTTAATATTGTGTATGGTATTTCGGCAGTAGTTTTGAGTATGTTTTTAAAAAAGTATAGAAACGATAATGTTATTAAATTATTTTTTGTTTCTTTTGTGATGGGGACTGTTTTAGAGTATGCTTTATCATTTACTATGGAGAAGATGGCTGGTTTTGTTGCTTGGGATTATAGTAAGTATTTTCTTAATATTAATGGGAGAGTGTGTTTAAAATATTCTATTTTCTGGGGAATACTAGGAATTGCATGGATTAAATATATTTATCCTTTAACAATAAAAATTATAGATAGTTTTGATAAGAAGAAAGCTGTTTATTTTATGAACTTTTTGATAGTTTTTTTACTTGCAGATGGTTTTCTAACTTTACAAGCTATTGATAGAGCTAAAGAATATGAAAAAGGTATACCTCCTGGAAGTAAGTATGAAGAATATTTAGATGATTATTTTGGAGTGGATTATTTAGATAATATGTATAATTATAGGTGGAATAAAAGATAAGGTTCTAAAAATATTATATTATGGTTACAAATGGACTGTTATTGTGTTGAAATAACAAATAGATAGAAGATATTGTATTTGATATCTTCTTTTTTATGGGCTCCGCTTTCTAAAACATTTTTGAGATTTATTATTATAATGTGTATATGTTTTGGTAATGATTTACTATTTATGGTATTTTTGTTAATATTGTATAGTAGGTGATGGAAATGTATCATTCGAAAAGTGTAGATTATTTATATAAAGAGTTTAATTCAAGTAAAAGTGGTTTAACTAGGGATGAAGCTAATAAAAGATTAAAAAATGATGGATATAATGTATTGCCTTCTAAAAAGAGAAAAAGTATTTTTAAAATAGTTTTAGATGAAATTAGTAATCCAATTGAAATAATATTAATTGTTACTCTTCTTTTATCTCTTGTAGTAAAAGAATATGTTGATTGTATAGCTTTATTAATTATTATAATGGTTGATGTTATAATGGGAGCTTATCAAGAGTGGAAAGCTTTAAAGGATGCTGATAGTCTTTTAAGTATGATAAAATCTTCTGTATATGTTTTTAGAGATGGAAGAGAGTATGTTATAGATTCATCTGAACTAGTTAAGGGAGATATT
>AUXO016634598.1_pt1 | contig 12242 bp, 8 predicted proteins | sample 768731 | NCBI WGS metagenome assembly AUXO01 (sample SAMN02715735, study PRJNA202380) | gut metagenome | biome: sheep rumen | host: Ovis aries | place: New Zealand: Palmerston North | reverse complement strand
CGCAACAAGAACGGCACCTTTGCAAAAGCCAAGATCAAAGCTGCACTGAAGGCTGCCACGGAAACTGCAGTGCTGCCTGAAATATATCAGGATGAATACGATGCACTGATTGCCTATCGCGACAAGTTGGATGCCAGTGATGCAGTGGGCAAAGGAATCAAAGCCGCGCAGAAAGCATTGGATGACCTGGTGCTTGCTAAGTATGCGGATTTGTCCATAGATGAGATCAAGCATCTGCTGTTTGATGAAAAGTGGATGACCCGCCTGTATGGAGATATCAATGATGAGATAGACCGTATTTTGAATGATTATGCTTCTCGGGTTATTCTGATAGCTAAGCGGTATGAGCATACATTAGGCGAGATAGAAAGCGAGACCCAAAAATCAAGGGACGCGGTTAAACAAGCTTTTGAAAGGATGGGATATAAATGGTAACAAGCACGCAGCTTGAAAACATTGAACTCCCGTCAGGATGGGAATTAAAGCCACTACGAAATTGTGTAACGGAGAAGCTTTCTTATGGCATTAATGCTCCTGCTGTGCCGTTTGACGGGAAACACCCTGCATATATCAGGATTACAGATATAACAGAAGATGGCAGATATAGTTCTGATGACCGTAAAGCTGTTATAACGCAAGAGCGTGAAAGATACTTACTTCGAGAGGGTGACGTAGTTCTTGCACGTACTGGTGCGAGCACAGGAAAATCTTATCTCTACGATAAGAAGGATGGAGACTTAGTCTATGCTGGTTTTCTTATCAAAGCTTCTATTGACAGAAAAGAAAACAATCCCCGTTTCATAGCTGGGCAACTGAGGACTCCTCGTTACTGGGCATGGATTGCGGCCAACTCAATGAGAAGTGGTCAGCCTGGAATAAATGGAAAAGAGTATTCTTCATTTATGATCCCTGTAACGACCAAGGCTGAGCAAGATGCGATAGCTGAGGTATTGACATCTTTCGATGAACATATAACCAACCTGACTGATCTTGTTGAGAAGAAAAAAGCCATCCGAGATGGCGCACTGAACGACTTGATGAGTGGAAACACTAGGTTGTCTGGCTTCAAAGATAAATGGGTAACTATATCATTCAGCCGTTTCTTTACTGTTCAAAAAAACAACACTTATGCGAGAGATAAGCTTACAGACCACGGAGCCGTTGGAAACATCCATTATGGAGATGTCCTTGTTAAATATGGGGATATTGTTGGGGAAAAGGATGGCATACCTTATCTGAAAGATAGTGTATCATATTCTGCAAGCTGGTTATTGCAGGAAAATGATATTGTCATTGCAGACACAGCTGAGGATGAAACCGTAGGAAAATCTATCCAAATCGGAAAAATATCGTATCCTGTTGTGGCCGGCTTACATACAATCGTATGTCGTCCCAACATGGAAACAGCTCCAGGCTTCCTTGGCTATTACATGAACTCAAAAGCATATCATGATCAACTTCTGCCTCACATAACCGGCATCAAGGTTTCTTCTATTTCAAAGAAGTCAATTAAGATGACGGAGTTGCATGTTCCTGCTGACATTATGGAACAAAGAGCCATCGCGGATGCCTTAACCGCTATGGATGAGGAAATCAAAGCACTTGAGGCTGAGCGTGAAAAGATGATTCAGATCCGCGAAGGCGTGATGGATGATCTGCTGACCGGGCGGGTACGCCTCAGTGTGTGAGGAGGGTGTATATGTCTGTCGATAGCGAACGGAAATTGCAAGACCGGGTCAAGGGATGGCTGATTAATGACCTACATTATACCTTCCTGGGCAACCTGAGTGACGTGAACAACACGCCTATCCGGGAGGAATTGCTGCGCAAAAACCTGATTACCCGGGGATATGATTATAATGTTATCAACAAAGCGATCAGTGATCTGACGATGCTTGCCGCCAATCAGACGGATGAGCTATATACGGTTAACCAGGCTGTCTATGAGAAGCTTCGCTATGGCGACCAGGGTATTCGGGACGATCGAGGAAACCGCGTTACCGTACACTATATTGACTGGACAGATATCTCAAATAATGATTTTTATCTGGCGGAGGAGGTATCTGTCCTTCGTTTTGATCAGATTACGAAGAAACGTCCAGATCTGGTGCTGTATGTGAATGGCATTGCAGTGGCGATGTTTGAACTGAAGAGCTCCATTGTCTCCATCGGCGAAGGCATCCGGCAGATGCTGACCAACCAGAAAAAGGAGAATATCCGCAGCTTCTTCAGCACCATGCAGTTGCTAATGGCTGGTAATGAAGCAGAAGGTCTTAAGTATGGTGTGATCGAAACCGGCGAGAAGTTCTATCTTTCCTGGCGAGAAGATCAGCGGGCTACGGACGACTTATCAGTCAGCATCCGCGCTATGCAGGCTAAAGAGACAAACCGCTTGCGCGATGGTGTTATTTCGTTGTGTCAGCATGATCGGCTGCTCATGCTGATTCACGATTTCATGATCTTCGATGCCGGGTATAAGAAAACAGCTAGGCATAATCAGTTTTTCGCAATTCTGGCTGCACAGAAACGGATCCGGGAGGGCCAGGGTGGCATCATCTGGAATACTCAAGGTTCTGGTAAATCGCTGATCATGGTATGGCTGGCCAAGTGGATACGAGAGCACATTGACGATAGCAGAGTTATTATCATCACTGACCGGGAGGAGCTGGATGACCAGATCGAAGGTGTGTTCCACAACGTTGGCGAAAACCACGTGCAGCGTGCCCGGAGCTGCGATGATCTGCGTGATATTCTCAACAAACACAAGGCGTCGATTGTCTGTTCCCTGATCCATAAATACGGACATAATGCTGGCAAGCAGGCAGATATTGATCAGTACGTGAAAGAACTTCGCGCTGCCCTGCCGCAAGGCTATGAGGCTAAAGGCAACATTATCGGTTTTATCGATGAGTGTCATCGCACCAATTCAGGTAAACTGCATACTGCTGTCCGAGAACTGATGCCAAATGCAATCCTTATTGGTTTTACTGGAACGCCACTACTGAAAACGGATAAGAAAACCAGCCTGGAAACATTCGGAACCTACATCCATACTTACAAGTTCAATGAAGGTGTTCAGGATGGTGTTGTCCTTGATCTGCGGTACGAAGCCCGAGATGTCAACCAGGAATTGTCCAGCCCTGATAAAATTGATCAATGGTTTGAGATAAAAACCAGGGGGCTGACGGAACGTGCCAAACTACAATTGAAACAAAGCTGGACGACCGTCAGTAAGCTGTATAGTTCCAAAGAACGCCTAGAGCGGATCGCTGCAGACATCATTTTTGATATGAATGATTCTGTTGGTAAGCCGCGCCTCGCTAATAATCGTGGAACTGCTATGCTTGTGGCAGGCAGCATCTATGAAGCATGCAAGTATTGGGAGATCTTCCAGGCTCACGGTTTCACCAAGTGCGCTGTAGTCACTTCCTATGAGCCAACGACAGCCAGTGTGCGTACTGCAACGTCTGATCTTTCCCAGGAAAGCGAGGAGGAATATAAAAAGAAGATCTACGATCGGATGTTGAACGGGAAAAAACAAGCTGAATTCGAAACCGAAGTCAAAGAACTGTTCCGAAAGTCTCCGGCGAAAATGAAGCTACTCATCGTTGTCGATAAATTGCTTACAGGTTTCGATGCGCCCAGCGCAACATATCTGTACATCGACAAGAGTATGCGGGATCATGATCTTTTCCAGTCTATTTGTCGTGTCAATCGCCCGGATGGAGAAGATAAGGATTACGGATACATCGTAGACTATATGGATCTTTTCCGAAACATTCAATCCGCTGTCCATGATTATACGACAGAGGCGTTTGACGGTTTTGATCCAGAGGATGTGGAAGGCTTGATCAAAGACCGGTACGATGAAGCTAAGTCAGAAATGAGCAGCAGTCTTGAAGCACTAAAGGATCTGCTAGCCGGTGTTCCAGCTCCTCGGGCTGACGCTGACTACATTGAGTTTTTCTGCGGTGCTCTAAGCGAGACAGACGAGCGGAGAGCGCGAAGGGATACGCTTTACGCGTTGACAGCGTCTCTCACCAGATCATTTGCCAGTTGCTGTAACAAGCTGGTATCTGATTACGGCTATACAGAAAAACAGGTTGCTGGTCTGCGAGAAGAGATTTCTGGTTACAACAGAATCAAAGAAATGATCAAGCTGGCCAGCTGCGACTATATTGACCAGAAGCCATATGAGGCTGATATGCGGTATATCCTGGATACATATATCCGCGCTGATGATTCTAAGCTGGTCAATAGAATGGCAGACATGTCTTTAGTGGAGCTGCTGCTGGAGGGTAAAACTACAACGCCAGCTGATTTGGTTAAAGACCTCCCCGGAGACGATACAGCTAAAGCTGAGACAATTGAGAATAACCTTAAGCATGAGATCGTCAAAAAGATGAGCTCCAACGAAGTCTACTTTGGAAAGCTATCTGAGATGCTTGAGGATGTTATCCAGCAGCGGAAGATCGAAGCGATGAGCTACGAAGAATACCTCCGCCAGGTAGTAGAATTGGCACAAGCAATCCTACACCCTGAACAGGATGACGCTTATCCTGAAGGAATCCGTGACAGTGAAGCCAGACGTGCGCTTTATGATTTCCTAGATGGCAATTCTGACCTGACATTTAAGGAAGATCATGCAATTCAGGTAAGCGTCCGCTCCCATTGGCAGGAGCACCCGCAGCGCAGTCAGGCCGTTCAGCAAGCTATTTATAAAACGCTTATTGCTGCTGCTGTTCCAGCAGATGAGGCAATGGAAAAGACAAATGCGATCTTTGATCTCGCAAAAAGGCAGGCTGAATATGACAGAGAATGAAACCTTAGTTGTCAGCGGTCTTTCTGTTGAAGTCACTAGGAAGGCCAAACTAAAAAACTTATATATCCGGGTAAATCCACCGGATGGGATTGTGACAGTTACAGCTCCTTCTGCGATCAGCGATGAGTCTATTCGTCATTTTGTGCTCCGTAAGATTCCTGAGATTGTTAAAGTGCGAGATCGTATGCTGGCACAGCCACGGCAGACCAAGCGCGAGTATGTATCCGGCGAAGCATGTTATCTTTGGGGAAAGCCCTATATGCTACAGGTCAAGCATCAGGGCACTCGGTATCATATTGATAAGACACCTACCAGAATTATCATGACGGTTCCCGAAGGAGCTTCAGAGGAAAATCGGGAAAAGGCGTTCACGGAATGGTACCGGGCAGAATTAAAGCGTACACTTCCTGCTGTACTTGCGCAATGTGAAGATCGTATCGGTGTTCGTTCAAACGCCTGTAATATAAAGTACATGAAGACTAGATGGGGTTCCTGCAATATCGAGGAGAAGAAGATACTTATCAATCTTCAGTTGGTAAAAAAGCCGGTGGAGTGTTTAGAGTACGTGCTTACGCACGAATTGGTACATCTGTTGGAAAGGAACCATACAAACCGGTTTCATGCTTTGGTAGAGAAGTATTGCCCAAATTGGAGAGAAGCGCGTCAGCTTCTTGAAGAGATGCCGTTAGACGCAATAAATGACGGAGACGAGGAAATCGATGGCTAAGCAGCTAACACCAAGCGATATTTTTGATGTTAATCCTAAAACCGGAGCCTTGATTCTTGGAGCTAACCGGCTGGATGACTATGCCGCAAAATTTCTGGGACAGCACTGTAAAGCCGCATTGACCACGCCAATGGCGCTTCCAGTGGAGGATATGCTTGCAGAAGCCAATCTTACTGTAAAAACAGCATCCCTCTCCAGAAATCTGGATATTTTTGGTTGCTGTTTACTGCTTGATGGTTATGTAGATGTCTATGATTGGGAAAAAGACGAATATGTACCCACGTTCTACAAGGCAGGTACACTGGTATTTGATCCGGATTCTGAATGGGCATATGGAGAAGGATGTAAGCGCAATACTCTTATCCACGAGATGATTCATTGGGAAAAGGATAAACGATATTTTGAAATACTGGCAGTTAAGAATCGGAAAGCAAAGGAACAGCTATACCCGATTATGTGTTGCCAGTCCGGGATAGATTTTGAGCCCCCTACCAAAAAGCAAACGAAGCAGAATGAGGTGGAGTGGCTGGAATGGCAGGCTCATCGCCTTGCACCTCGCGTGCTGATGCCACGGGATATGTTTATCCAAAAAGCTGAAGAGTATTTGAGCGGTCCATTAAATGGCTGTGATGATTTGGTCGATAAACTCTCCAGCTTTTTCAAAGTTTCACGAGCATCTGCGAAAATAAGAATTGCAGAGGTTGGCCTTGAGGGGAAGCTGATCAACTATTCGGACTATAAAGATGTATTCGGAGAATTACAACGAAAAGAACACATTGCAATAACCCCGGCAGACGCATATGAACTAATGAGTCAAAACGATATCCTGGCGCAGTGGATTGAGTCCAATCATATGGTGTTTGCTGATGGTTATTTTGTAATTGCTGATAAGAAATATGTCGCAGTACGGAATGGGCAGCTTCATCTGACAAAAAGAGCAAGAAACAACCTCGCTGCTTGTACGATCAATATATGCGAGCAGCACATCGTTTCTCACACCATAGCGGAAAAAGATTATTACCATTACGCTGTACTGTATCACGCTCAGGGAGTAGATGAAAGATTTCTGTCTTTTCATTCCAAATATCAAGCTGGTTTCAAGGCCTATATTGAACAAGAGGAAAAGAAGGGAAATAAGAGTGAACTACATGAGGTAACAGACGCCGATGTATATGATGCAGTTATTGATAATTTGTTTTCAGAAATGGATGATATAAAGAAAAAGTTTGTCCAGATGCTGACTGATCCTTTTACTACCCTCTGTCAAGCATTATGGTATTGGTTTGCGAACAACAAGCTGACTCGGCCTTATAACTTCAGGAATGCAACACTGCTTCACACGAATTACCATACGGACATCAAGAACGACAAAAAGAACAATATGGGCAAAGAAATCCTTATGGCAATTTGCGTTGGCTGCAAGTTTGATCTTCGGATGACACAGAGAGTGTTTGGAAAAGCGGGTATCCCTCTTGATGAGTTCAAAGAGCCGGATAAAACTTACATCACCCTGCTGGAAAGGTTTCCAGGTATCAGTATCGATGACTTCAACGAGTTGCTGAAGAGAAGAAATATCAAAGAACTCGGCACTGTATCACGTAAAGATGTGGAAGACAAGAGTGCGAGTTGATCAAAAAAGCATTAAAGCATGGAGGAATCACTGGTATGGCGGCACATGGAAAGAATATTCAGCTTTTCCTGATGGACGGCGATGCAGCTGGACGTATTAAATGTACACTCGCCAATTGGACTGGTGTCGCCTTCAAGATTCCTCGAACCGAATTGGACAAATGCAAAGACCGGGATGATCTGAAACAGAGCGGTGTTTACTTTCTGTTTGGGACGTCAGACGAAACAGGGAAAAACGTCGTATATATTGGTCAGGCTGGTGCCCGGAAAAATGGCGAGGGTATCCTGAACCGGCTTCAGGAACATAAGCGCAATCCGGAAAAGGATTATTGGACAGAGGCAATAGTATTCACAACATCCAATAATTCTCTCGGGCCTACTGAGATAAGTTATCTTGAAAATCGTTTCTGTAACATGGCGTTGAAAGCAAAACGCTATGACGTTAAAAATAGCAACGATCCTACTCCCGGAAACATTACCGAGGAGAAGGAAAGTGAAATGGAAGAGTTCATTGACTATGCTAAGGTGATCATGGGTACCCTCGGACATAAGGTCTTTGAACCTTTAAACAAACCTGTGATCGTTGTCACTCAAGCTTCAAACGATACTGTTTTGGATGATGCTATCGAGCTCCATCTGGAGCGTACGATTAAAAACATAGGAAAAGTTGAAGCAAACGGGACACAGACCACGGAAGGTTTCGTTGTCCTGCAGGGAAGTAGCATTTCTCCTGTGGATGATGATACCGTTCCTGCAGTGATCAAAGAACGCAGAGCAAAAGCTCAACTGGATGAGAATCATGTTTTGCAAGAAGACTTGTTGTTTTCCAGCCCTTCCTATGCGGCTATGTTTGTAATAGGTAAGAGCGCAAATGGCCTCACGAGTTGGAAAACAGCTGATGGGAAAACGCTCAAATCGCTAGAGGCAGAACACGATTAACGAAGGAGAAAACTGATGAGCACAAAGATTAAGGGCGCAGAATACCCGCTTTCAAAGATATTCAGTTCAGACTTTGATTATGAGATCCCATCTTTCCAGAGACCATATGCGTGGACTGAGGAAGAAGCTGGAGATCTATTCGATGATCTGTATGATTTCTATGTCAACGAAGCAGAGGATGAGCAGTATTTCCTGGGCAGCATTGTTTTGGTAAAAGAAGACGACAAGCCTCATTCTGAGGTAATTGACGGCCAGCAGAGACTGACCACGCTTACCATCCTTCTTGCTGCAATCACATCCAGGTTGTCCGGTGAAGATCGTAACGACTTCAAAAATTATATCATTGAGCCGGGTCGAGCTTCTCAGGGGTTGGCTTCAAAGCCGCGAGTGCATATTCGTAAGCGTGACAATGACTTTTTCAGAAAATATATCCAGGGCATGGATTTTGAGAATCTGTTTACGCTTGATGCAGAAGCCCAGGACACAGAAGCTAAAACCAATATCATCAAAAACGCAAAGCTGCTGATGGGTCGCATAGAAGATAAGCTCGGTACAGAAGAAGAGATTATTCGCTTCGGTGCTTATCTGGTGCAACGCTGCTTTCTGGTTGCCGTATCAACTCCTACTCGTCAGGCGGCTTTTAGAATCTTCTCTGTTATGAATAGCCGTGGTATGAGCTTGTTGGCGACGGATATTATCAAGGCGGATATTATAGGAGCCATTCGAGAATGCTGGCATGAAGAATACAACGGAAAGTGGGAAGAGATGGAGGTCGAAGTTGGGCGTAATGGCTTCAACGATCTCTTCGGCCATATACGGATGATCATTGCCAAGGTAAAGGCCAAGAAAGCGCTGCAAGACGAGTTTTACAGCGTGGTATTTCCTAATACAGACGGCAAAGATATTACCGAGCGAGATGCCACCAACTTCATTGACAATATCCTGAGCCCTTATTCTGAAGCTTACCGTGTTGTCAAGAATAGCGAATATGTATCCACGTCCGGTGCAGATCGGGTAAATGATATTCTCCGCTGGTTGAACCGAATTGACAATTCTGACTGGGTTCCGGTGGCTATGCTGTTCTATGTGAAACATAAGGACGACGCGGCACTTATGAATAAATTCCTGAGAAGGCTTGAGAGGCTTGCTGCCTATATGCGGGCGACTTCATGGGACGTTACGCACCGCATTGAGCGGTATGCAAGAGTTCTTTCTGAATTGGAAAATATGCCAGATGGAAACTTTGGCAACGCCATTGAACTGACTCAGGAGGAGATCAAAGAATTCCTTGGCAGACTCAATTCTGATATGTACAAGATGGTTTCCAATAAGCGTAACTATCTGATTCTGCGCCTGGATTCTTTTGTTTCTGATGGGTCTGCAACGTATGATTCAAAAATTCTGACCATAGAGCATGTACTGCCGCAGACGGTAAGTGCAGGCAGTCAGTGGGAAGAATGGTGGCCCGATCAAGATGAGAGAGCACAGTGGGTGCACAAAATTGGGAACCTTCTGCCACTGGCGAAACGGACAAATTCTCAGGCACAGAATTACGACTTCGATTTGAAAAAGGATAAGTATTTCAGAGGAAAAGCTGGAGTCGCTGCGTTTGCGCTTACAACTCAAGTGCTTCTTTACACGGAATGGAAGCCGGAAATCGTTAAGGCGCGTCAGGAAGAGCTGATTGGTGTGTACAAAAAGAATTGGGATCTGTATTGATGATTGACGGGAGGAACGCATGAATACCGAGAATCTGCATGAACTGATACGACGTTATGAAGATGGCCTTGAGTGGATTTATGGTGCAAAACACGATGAACTTTTCAAGTGGCGGGCAATGGCCACATGGCGCAGAGAGTGGCTGAAACCAGAAGGATCATTTGCTTCCTTTGGAGAACGTTTTGCAGCAGCGAAAAAAGATTTTTCTTTGTTCATGGATAACAGCAGGATGCATCCTTCTTCTGGCGTGTTAAAACTGTGGGAGAAGGAGCCTGCCACGATAGAACGACTGTTTTCGGATGTTCTCTTTGCGGAAACCAATGGTGATATTGCGATTGTTCAGGATCATATGGACACGTTCCTTGATGATTATGAAGGACTGAGGCAGAAATATTTCCCGGGAAACTGGTCATATAAGCAGGATCGCCATTCCGCTTCGGTATTCCTCGCCATGCATGATCCTGAACTCAACTTTGTGTTTAAGAGCAGCGAAGCGACCACCATGGCCAAATATATTGACTTTGGTCCCGATATCGGCGCAGGATCATACTTCAAGCTCCCAAACTATTATCAGCTTTGCGAGGTCATCATCGCCGCCTTGAAGGAGCATGAAACGCTACTGGAAAAGCATTTCAGTAAGCTGGATGATCGTTGTTATCAGGATCAGAGCTTACATTTGCTTGCCTTTGATCTGATGTATTGCAGCCGCACCTACAGTTTCTACCGTGACTTGCCTGTACCTGCACGTCAAAGATCAACAAAGAAAGTATCCGCCGCCGAGAAAACCGCGATTATAAACGCGCAGAAGGAAGAAGAACGTCAAGCGAAAGTAGCAGCTCTTGAACAGGAGCTGGATGAACTTGAAAGCTTTTCGGATGGGTGTGAAGATATTTCGCTGATTGGTGTTCAGGTTACATCAGCCCAATATGGAATCGGTACAGTCGTCGCCCAAGATGTTAACAAAATTGATGTTCAATTTCCCGATTTGAAAAAGACCTTCATTCTCAGCAAGAAATATCCATCACGCCCTCGTTTTGAAGATGATGATATGATCGTAGAGGCTTTTACTGATTATGGTGAGCGCATGGATAAAATTATTTCGCTCAGAAGACAGCTTGAAAGACTTGGAGTATAAACAAGTTATTAGGGTGCTCTTTAACTGCATGTTCAATAGACTATTTGGAATGTGAGGTGCAATCAGTGGCAACTGAGAACAAGCTATCAGCAATCATGCGCATCATGGCTGTCGTTAGTACAATGGTGTTCCTGTTATTAGCGATGAGTTGTGCTTTCGCAGAAGACCTGAATGCTAAAAGCGATGAAGAGTTGCTTGCGCTCTATCAAGAGATTCAGGCCATTCTGCTTGCGCGAAACGGGAATTATACTGTTGAACTTGCCTCTGGGAAGTATACTATCGGAACAGACTTTCCTGCCGGATCATACAGAATTGAAGCAAAAGGCGCATATAGTTCGACCCAGGTCAAGGTCTATAAGAATGCAGATGAGAAGTACCCATCGGAGTCATATATCTTAGCGGAATTGTACCAATCCTCAGTAATCGGGAAACTGGATGTTGTATCAGGCAATGTTCTAGAAATTGCCGGATCGGTCGTAACAGTAAGCGCGTATAATGCCGCACAAACTCCTTTGAATATTACTGTAGAAACCGATTCTCTAAAGGATGCAAATCAAGCTGATACAGAAATGATTGATGGGCTCGTAGTTCCGTCAGGTAAATATCTGATCGGATCGGAAATTGCTCCCGGAACATATAGAGTAGTATGCGAAGAAGCCTATGGTATGGCTTCGGTTAGTGTGTTTGATTCCGAAAAAGCGGTATTCCCATCGTTCAATACACTTCTTTCGCCATTGCTTGGTAACGCAGAGATAGGAAAATTGGACTTAAAATCAGGTAGTTATCTTGAAGTATCTGAAGGCAGTGTTACCTTGTATGTTTACAAAGGGCTTGGGAAATAGGATCGGATAATGCTCACACATCACAGCTGAATCAATTAGCAGAAATGGAGGTGATAGAATGCAGGATTGTTATGCAGGTGATATTGGGGATTATGGAAAGTTTGCTCTCCTTCGGGAATTGCACGGGCAGGGTCTTTGCATCGGGGTTAACTGGTATAAAACTGATGCCATCACATCAGAAAAACAGGAAGACGGAAAATACTGCATTCCAGATCACCTCTCAGTTTATGATAAGATGCTTTCTTCAAGCTTGAGGAAAGTATATCATTCACAGGAAGGTATTGTCCGCTCAATAGCAGCGCTGGAAGATGAAAAGCTTATTGATGAGGCTTTGTATTTTTTCGACAGGGTTCCAGTAGAACATCGCGGCGAATGGCATCAGCATGCTTTGAGCGCTTTATCTGGCTCTGATTTGGTCTTTCTTGATCC
>AUXO016866824.1_pt1 | contig 12243 bp, 24 predicted proteins | sample 768731 | NCBI WGS metagenome assembly AUXO01 (sample SAMN02715735, study PRJNA202380) | gut metagenome | biome: sheep rumen | host: Ovis aries | place: New Zealand: Palmerston North | reverse complement strand
GCCAGAGCCTATTTGTGTGCTTGTTCCACTTCTTCGCAAGCCTCTTCAAAGAGCGAATGCAAGAAGCCTCATGTTCGGTCAATTCGTAGCCTGCGTTGGTTTTCATCGTATCGCTCATTACTTGGCCTCATTTCTTTTGTCAAGATACTTGTAGAATGGCTCTGTCTTATACCGTTCCTGCGCACGAAAGGCAATTCCGTCAAGTTTTTCAAGCATCATGTTGATTGTCTCCAACGGCTTGTCAACATGCTGTTGAACTGCCACTTTCAAATACGCCTCCATAGGCTGCTTTGAAAAAAGCTCCAATTCACGAAGCGCAGACTTGATTGAACCCGTAACACCGTTGTAGTCGTGCCTGTTCGAATGATCAAAAACATATTCGTTGTCGTCGTGTTCTTCATTCCACGCCTTTTGATTGCGCCCGTATTCGTTCATCATGTCATCAACGGGCTTCATCTTCTTCTCGATTTCCTCTTTCTTCCACTTAATGATGTCATCTATGCGAAGCTTGGTCTTGTATTCCGTCTCTATTTCAGTATATGGAGCCCTAATCCCATTGATTTTGTCTACGATGCTCCAGAATAGGATTTCCGCGTATTCTTCGAGTTTTCTCCCGTCCTTGTTCCATCTGTCCCAGACAAAGCCCTCCAATGTTATGAAGTCAATCACATTCCTATAGTTTGGATATGAGTTTTCAGACAACCCGAAAACTTCACCTATCGCAAGATGAAGCTGCTTTCGCCTGGAGTCGAACTTTGCCGGGTCCTTTGGCGAGAGTTCTCCATTCTCATCACGGTTGTTCTCGATGAAGTAGATGTATTCCAGTATTGCCTCAATGGCCTTCTTCCTACCATATTTCTCTTTCATTACTTATCCTCCTTCTTATATGGCATATTCATCCATGTAATTCTGCAATCATACGCATTCTCCAAAGGACATCCCTTACACATATCATAAGCCTCAGGGTCTGTGTGTTCAGCGCAGTAATCTTCAAACCTGTAATACTGGTCTTCGGGTGTTCCAATGTCACAGTTTCGCTTTGGCCTATCTAACCAAATGATAACCAATCCGGCTAACATGCCCATCAGTGCAAAACCAAGCATCAAACCAACCCAAAAATAGAAAAACAAATGCAGAGTCATTGCTGTTCCTCCTCCCAGTTTTTATGGGTTTCGGGCTTCATCAGCTTGTCAATCCTCTTGGCAAGTCCGTCTTGATAAGGGTCTTTGGAATCGAATCCATCCGCAAGCAATTCGAGGAATGAGGCAAACTGGGCAAGGCTCTTAAACCACATATTCTTGACATTGACAACGCGAAGTGGAAATACCGAATGATGTTTTACTGCGGACTCGATTTTCTTCACGGTCAAATCTTCACGGCTTGAAAGAAAGTAGCAGAAATGCTCCACCTCTTCACCTACATTGAATGTCTGGTAGTTTATTTTAGCGCGAACCAATCTAAGATAACCATCATCCAAAATGTCATAGGAAAGTCGTCTAACCAAATCAAGTAAGTCTGCGGTTATGGTTGAAAAATGCTCCGGATTGGAAATCGCATACAAATCCGAATACCTGGAACCATGCCCATCAAGTTCAAAAAGCATACTGTGGAAGTTGACCATGCGAACCCCATCATCAAGTCTACGAAGATTCAATGCCGCATTGATTATGCGAATCTCTTCCGTCTTTGCCTCGTCCTTTAGGAAAGTTTCCAGTTCGGAAAACTCATTGTCAACCTGATTGACGGCGCCAGAATGAAGTTCACTTAGATTAGTTGTAAGTGTCATTGTTTTTCCTCATTAAGATTCTTAACCGCAGTGGCATACGCCCCACTTGTGTTCTTGCCTTTGAGAAAGTCCTTGGCCCACTTGTCGATGATGTCGATGATTTCATTGTTCATATATGCTTCACCAATCCAGTCAGAGAAGTATTCGCTGTCTCCATATACAGAAACACTAGTCTTGTGGTGTTCCTCCATGCACTTCATCTTATGTGCCTCTACCGAGTTATACAAGTCCTGAACATTGATATTCTCCGGATTCGTAATGCAGATTTGGATTATCGGCTTGAATGACACCTTCTTTTTCGGATTCCAGACAAACGAAACCCACCATTGGTCTCCGTAACCGTAGTATTCAACCTTGCGGAAAGTCAAACCGGGCCACATCCATGTCGGGAAATAGTTTGCAATGAATGCGCTTAGAAAATCCTTGTCCTTTGCAATGTCAATCTCGTTCTTGAAATACTTTTCAAACTTTTCCTTCATGTAGAACATTGCACATCTGGAATTGAATGCTTCAAGTTGCTTCTGGCAAACGCGGTCAAATTCGTTCTGCTTGTAGAACAATTTCTTCCACATCTCCTCAATCTTGGCATAATCCGCCAGAATGTCGTTCCACATCCAGTTCAGCTCGTCGGACACACTCTTGGCGTGAGTTTCGTTGTCCAGCTTTACGCAAGTGTATCTGTCATCAATCTTCATGGTTGTCCTCCCTTATTACTTCATGCGGTTGTTGAGAAACTTCTCGTCAATCGGCCCGGTGAATCTGGCAATCATCTTCCATTCCTTGCCGCCACCGTATGGATATGACCGAGTACTCCACACAATATTGATTGAACCTTCGGCATTGAGGGAACTGACATACTCTGAGTTCATCAGTTCAAACGGAAACATGGCCATTCTAAATTGTCTGTTTTCAGAATCATCATCTTCAGAATAGAATGAAAGGAGAACCATCAATTCTGGTTGTTCACCATTCTTAAAGACATAGGGCAAGTAATTGAAAGTTGCAGTATATCCACCCAGAAGTAGGCGCTGATCTGGGTCTAAAAGTTTGTAAACTTCAAGTGCTCTTTCCTTGTACTTCTGAAGTTCCATCTCAGCCGCATTATAGTCAGTGATACTGTATTCCAGCTCTTTGCTTTTGTTGCGGCGCAGAAATTGAATCATCTCGCAGACTGTGCAGATAATGCCGCCAAGCGCAAATCCTATGCAGAGGGAAAACAGTATTTGTGAAACAGTTGCCATAATTAAAAATTAAACCTCCTTACTTCTCCGAAAACAACATGATGTTGCAAGCATGACCCAGATAGGTCTTGCCGTCCTTGTCCGTGACCTGAATTTGGTCACCGTCTTTGTAGTCACGCCATGACTTGACCGAAACCGTCTTGCAAGTCCCGTCAGGCATCTTAATCATGGCCTTCTCGAAGCGATACTGGATATCGACAATCTGCCTGTTGCATCCGCCGTTAAACATTACGAAAATGCCAACTGCAACTATGATGAGAATTGCGATTACCGTCATGCAGCCTTGTATAGTGTTATCCGTCATGGTTTAGTCCTCCTATCGCTTGATGATTTCGTACTTGACGAACGTTCCATTTCCATCTTTGAAAATGTAAGTGCCGTTTCTGTCGTCAGAGTCCAATGTGAATGTCGAGCCTTTTTCTTCGAAAAGATACATGACATCCTCTTCCATGAAATCATAAGCATCCGGATATGTATTGAATCTGTTGACATATTTACGGCCTTTAGGATTTTCCCCAATCTGCGTCTTGTAGAGAAAATACTTTGGCCGGCGCCGACGTTTGACTGCCATGTAGATAAGCCTTGGCGACAAGAATAGAGTGATAATGAGCCAAGGGACTAGACAGCAAATTCTCTTTACCCAGGTTTCATACTTCCATCCGAATTCTTCGTCCAGGACGAGAAGTATGAAATTGACGGTCTGAACTGCCGCTATCGTGATTAGAACTGTAAGTAACGTATCGTTCATGATTTAGTTCCTCGAAAGAGACCACACTATGCTAAGATTAGGTTCCTCGCTGGGGTCTGGCGAATCCCCGACGCAGAGAAACTTGTATCCGTTATATGCGTTGCGAAGTATGCAGATCTCACCGGGGTAGATGTCGTAAAATTTGTACGAATCCATCGTCCGGTTGCACACATCCAGATTGGCATATTCCGGATGTTCCAGAACCATCTTATCAAGTAGTTCTTGTAATTCTCCTACTGTCATAGTTGTTCCCCCTATTCAGGAACCTTCTTCTTGCTGGCAATGTCGAAATACACATACTTGCCTTCCTTGCTGTTCCACTTCATCGTCTGCCCCATTTCCTTGGCACAGAGTTTCCAATTCTTGATGTTGCTCTTGCGAAATTTTCCAGTAGCATCCAACTCATAGTTCCAATTGACCGCGTACCAGATTCCCCAACTTGTCTTCGCAAACATCATGGGGTCATCCTTTTCGGTTTCCTTGTCTCCGGGGATATACCCGAAGTAGAACAGTTCGTTGTTCCAATCCCACATCTGACTAGTGAAATTTCCGTCTTTGAGGTAGTAGTGAATGCAACTATCACGAGCACGTTTCATGTCCTCAAGAATGGTATCTTTCCAGACCTTCCACCAATGCTTGTTCAAATCTTCGCGGCGAACAACATCCGTGATTTTTACGCGGACTAGACGGCTTGGACTTATCTTGCCGTCATTGTAGGCGTCATAGGTCTTTCCTAGTTCAATGTCCTTCATGAATGTTCCTCCTTACTTGTTGATTCCGGTTGGATGCCACAAACCATCAGTCCGTTGCTCCTCAACAGCCCAGGTATCAACGGATTCAAGTTTTCCATTCAAAAAATGGTCAGGATTGTCTGCCAGTTTCAATTGCTCCTGCCGGGCCAAAATTGCCGCATTTTCTGCATCTGCTGCTTCGACTTCGACTTCTTCAAAAATCTCGCAACGGCGATAAACGAGATACTTCATGCTCAACTCTCCTTCTTCGTCGAAATTACTAAATGATTATCGGGAATGCGTTTGCGGTATGGTCTCCCTTGATTAAGTCAATTTTTGTCTTCATGGTATTCCCCTTCCAGTTTCGCGTCTCCAGTTGAGGCTCCTTAGCATTTTCGGGTCGATATGGCTCCAGCACTTTTCGCCGTTTGGAAGCTCGCACATAAGCGCAAGCTCACCCGACTTCGGACTGACATACAGCCTTCCGGCGTCACAGTAGCCAATCGCATACCTGGCAAGCTCCCAGCCTTCAAGGCTCTGAAGCATGGAGGCGTCATACAGCTCCCAGATAAAAAGCTCGGGATCAATCTCTTCAATTGGGTTCATCTGTCTTATTTCTTCCTTCCTAATCATTAAGATGTTCTTCCTAGTACCAATGAATAAAGAATGTATAGTTATCTGGGTTTCCCAGCCTACTATATGCCTTCATGACTTTGGTTAAGACATCGATTATGTCCTTTGCGCCGTTTGGATTCTCTTGCCAAGGAAATCGATAGTGATAGTATTTCCACCCAAACACCTTTGCGACTTCCTTGACAATTTCGACATCGTTCTTGTTCCGGCCATAGTATGAATGCTTTGAATGTTCGTTCATTTCATATTCAGGCCCGCAAGGTTCCATATATCCGTATGGAACGAAATCCTTCTCCCTCTTCTGCTGATTGTATATGATGTCCTCGACAATCCCGGCAAGAAAATACGATTCTTCCACCGGAGCCGGGTCAAACGGCATGGTCTTGATTCTGTCATCCAAATCAGTCAACAGTTTGATTCCATATTCAATTTGTTCAATCGAAATGGGACGAATCTGCTCTTCCTCGAAAACCCGCTTGCAACAATCCTTTGAGTATTCGGGTTCGATGTCCTCCGGCCTGTGGTTCTTGTAGTCCAATACCGTTGGAAGATAATACACCCGGTCAAGTTCCCATGCAAAGCAGTTGGCCTCAATCAACTGATGAACCGGGTCATCATCCCAAGTAGAATATTTCGGAATCATCTTGGCCAACTTACCGGAAATAAGCCAGGATTTCTTGATTATACCAAAACTATATGTGTCTCCCATGATTATCCCTCCGTTAAAGACCAGTAAACAAGCTCCAGTCCGCTGTTTTGACAGTAATCCTTCGCCTCGTCAAGCGTTCTGAACTTATCAAGGAGCTTATGATTATTCGCGGGGCAAATAACCACCCACGGCTTCCTCATGGAAGGCCAATAGGCTATTGTAACCTTGTTGTAAGTCCAATAGTCGTTGTTCTTCCAATAGTCATCCAATGTGTCCTTCATTGTTCAGCCCTCCTTTTGAATGAGTGATAGCGCATTGTTGATTATGCCCCTCGCCCAAAAGACATCTTCAACAACATTGAGCTTGAGAGTGTCCTTAGCGGGTTCAGCCTCGTTTTCCGCCTCTGGGGCAATCATCGTTATGGAGTAACCCCTTTCGGTGTTACTGGCTATCCCAGGATAGATTCCAATGAATGTGTCGAAGAGAGTGTCGATTTCAAATAAGAAAAGAAACCGTATTGGACGCTTCATCAATGCGCCAAACTGCTTCATGTCCCTAATGTCATCATTGTAGCAGTTGCGAATGATAGTTTCCAACCTAAACAGCAACTCGCTCAGAGTGATATAGTTTTCAAACTTCTTTTCCTTCAGCGTCATTGTTTATTCCTCCTCGCTTCTGTGAATCTCGTAGTATTCCTCCATTTCCCGGTCATGGAGAAAATCACTCTTCCAGTCCTCAAGCGCCTCGACACGCTCTTCGAGTTCCTGATTACGAGCAAACAGATACATGAAAACGGCTTCCGAATGGTCTTTCATGCTCTTTGCCAGCAACTCCGCCAAGTCGTCCTGGTTGGCCTCATAGTAGCCCTTGTTGCTGTAGCCTTCCTCGTCGTATTCGGGAATTCCGAGCGCGTTCAGTAAAGTATCAAGTGCGTCCATTGTTAGTTCTCCTAATCAGTTGATGCAAGAGGTAATTCCCTTACACACAACAGTAGACAAAGTGGTGGAGGTGGTTAGATAAAAATTTTTACACAGAAAAATTTTTATTTCCCAAGAACTGGCATTTGTCAAATTGCGGCGGATATGTAGGGTAAACAACCCCAGTACATGTTCCTCCAACGCGCAGAAACTCGCATCCGTCGCAACTCGTCTTCCCGCGAACGCAGACTTGTACATTGGCTTTGTCGAAATTTAAATTCTGTTTTGCCACATTTGAAGATTCTGTTTCCGGTTTAAAACAGTTCCACTCTATATCATCATCAAATTCAAGAGAATCTCCCCCTTCTCCAGAGTCTGTAATTCGCCATTTTCTACCCGTCTCAACCCAGACAATGTTTAAATGAGCCATTGCAGGCAGATACATATCTTCATATCCGATGGACCCAAGGAAGTTGTCGAATGCCACCACAAGAGGATTATTTCGGAAATCGCGTAGGGAAGTTTTTTCCATTTCCCGCCACTCATCCGTGTCGATATTCCTCATGACAAATTCAACCACTCGCTTGTCATAAGCCAGTTCCGGCACGTTCATGACAGACCATCCCACCCCTCTGGTTGACACCAGAATGGCATATTTGGTCTTGTCTCGATTCCAGTAAAGTTCAAGCTTCTTCAACATTGAAAAACCCTTTCCAAACTATTTTAACAGAAAAAGTGAGGCGGCCCATTAGAGCCGCCCCAGACCGCTATTTTTGCTTTTCGTTAAATCTCATCAGCCTATCCTGCGCGAGTTGCAACTTTATCTGAGCCGCCGCAACATCCTTTTCTAGTTTCTCCCGTTTGCTCGAAACCAGTTTCTCTCGCCATCCTGATTCCCCAAGGTCAAACCATGGGAGTTCTATCGGTATTTCGTTTTCAAGCGTGCCGTCAGAGGCCGTCATCATGAAAACGTCTACCATTTCCGTGCCGTAGCAGGACAACTCTGCGGTATAAATTGAGTCTGACTTAAATTCGAATCGCGTCTTGTCAGCATCCATCGCGTCTATGAGGCAAAGCCACGGAGGTTCTGTTCCAATCTCATGGCAAAGGCTGTCAACCATGTCAAAGAGTTCCCTGACTTTGGTTTCAAGCTTGAGTTTGAGTTCCGCATGTTCTCTGCGGGAATCCGTTGCGGCGAGTTTGCGCACAATGTCTCGGACCATCTTAGACTTTGTAGCCATTTGAATTGTCCTCGTGTCAAAGTTCTGATTCGTTTTCCAGACGGAATCTGTCTGAAAAAACAGAAATTGTTTCACCGGAATCAAGTTTCACGTCAATTAATCCATCGTTCCATGTAAGTGCAGTATAGGAAAATCCCACCACTAATTCATCCTCATATCCGCTGTTGTCCAGACATATTACCGTAAAGCTGATTTTTGTTTGCCTTAGGAGGTCGTCTGCCGGTTCAAATTGCTCTTCTGCCCATTCACCAAGGGACCAGGGCGCATCTTGAGGGTTTTTGGCAATATTGACTGCCCTATATTCTTCCCGAAGCTTCTCCCAGTCAACTTCCAACTTTGGAAATTCAATTGCGTCGCCATCAATGAATTTCTTTGCAATTTTCGGTGAGAGCTGCGGCATGATATTGGAGCTTGCTCTGTCTGCATCCAATTTGTCCATCATGTTTTCCCAAAACGAAAGATGTAGGTCTTTGTTAAGCTCTTCCATTGTGAAATGCTCCGAAAAAGTCCGCATCACCCATCCGACTGAAACCATTTAAAGGCTCCGAGGAACTTTCCCCGGCTATTGAGTATTCCATTTTCGGTTGCAAGCATTCTTTTTAACCGGACTCGCAAGTCTGCTTTTGTCTCCCAGCATGGGAAATGCGGACGAACTTATTTTAACAGGAAAATCATTTTTGAGAAGCCATTTCGTCCAGCCGCATTAGCCGTTCGCAGCATTTGGCCGCAGTTTCAGACAACTCATCGGCATCTTCGCCGCTTTCTGCTTTCTGTTCTTCCTTCCATGCTTTTGAGCGGCGCAGTTTTCTCCATTTAGACAAAATAAGTTTAATGGCTGGAATTTCCTTATCTGAAATCCATGGCATTGTTACTTTGTCTTTTACTGGCGGTTTCAAAATCAAGACCCCTCTTTTTTAAAGACTGAAATTAATTCAAACTGGCTTCTTTCTATCCACATATATGTGCCGTTATCAGTTTCCAACATCCATTCGTCTGAAGCACACTTAAAAGCATTGTAGTTGAGACCTGCGACAAATCTGCCGTCGGCGCAATCACACTTCATGCAGACAACATATTTCCCGATTGGCTGAAGTGGTAAATCATCAATCTCATATTCCTTGTCATTTTCCAATATCGGTTCGTCGTTTAACTTTGAATTGCGAGCGTGCCGAAACAGAGTTTGGTAGTTGTCGGCATCCTCCCAGAACGGAATTCCATCATGCGGACCGTATCTTAAAACAGAACCCATTCTTCTGTCCCCAATTATCTAAATTCCAGTCAACTATCGCGTTTTGGAACTGGAATCTGATTGCGGTTTGAACGAAAGATAAATCTCAACTAGCTTTTCGTATGGAGTGTTGAGATATTCTGCAACCCCATCGAACCATGTCTGGAAAGTGGCAAGCGTCTTGGCGGCCCATTTCGCAACTTCTGGACAGTCTTTCCACCTTTTAAGGCCATCATTGACAATGTTCACTCTCGGTCTGTAGTCATGATAGAAATCGGAACAGTAGTAATACCATTCCATGTCATAATATGAACTGGAAAACCCATTGCCGTATTCATAGTTCGATTGATTGAACCACGCAAACCAATCTTCGGAACGCTTGTCCATCTGGCGATAGTATTCCAGGTATTTGTCTGGAATTGCTTTCAGCATCTCATGGAGTTCATCGGAGGACTTCTTTTCATACTCCTCAAGGTACTTCTTGAAGACGCCTTGGTAGTACGGCCTCCTGACACTCTTGAAGTAGTCTATGAGATTCTTTTGGATATTCTTATAGGAACTGTAGTCAAAACCTTGATATAGTTCATCCAGCTTTGTTTCCTGCTCCAAAGTCATTGGATTTCGGCCGGTCAGAAGATTGAACTCATGGTAAAAGGCATTCTTCGCCTTGCGAAGTTCACCATACTTTGAATAAACCGGCCAGGTTGCTTCAGTGCATTTGCTGATTATTTCTCTGTCTTCAATTTTCAGCAACTTGACTAGTTCGTCATGAAGTCTCTTCCGTTCAGCATCCTTCTGCTTAAGAGACTTCTTTTCCTCCCACAACTGAGGAATGTTCAAGACATTGATTAGATACTGCCCTAAAGTCTCATCAAGTTTTTCATCGCTGTTAATCGTAAGCATCGTCTTCATCCTCGGCTTTCTTCTTAAGATGCTTCTCGTAGAAGTCTATCTCGTCCTGCATCTCATCTCCGCGACCTTTTTCGTAGCCCCACGAAAATGCTGCAATGACAAGAGCAACAGTCTGAACAATCGTGATAATTGCGCTCCAGTTCATATTAAAATCGCAGATGAAACCGAGCCATCTTCAGTAACTCATAGGAATCTGCGTCCTTTCTTTCCTATTTTAACAGGAAACCTGCCGGTTAAAATTTTTGAAGCCGATTTAATCAAAAACTTTCCCGCGCACAACTGCATCGGCAAATTTCCTAAGCCATGTTTCAGCCTGTTGGATTTCATCTTTTGGATATTTCTCCGCATCGGCCTTTTCAACGAATTTAGACAATGCCATTTCAAATTTGCCATTGTCAAATTCAGTTTCCCTATCTTCAACAGGCACCAATTTAAAATCGGAAATTCTGTCTTGGATTTCCAAAAACATGCCATAGGCCGATTCATCCTTGCCAGAGTTGGAATCAAATATTTTTACTGCCAACTTTAAGGTGGCAACAAACTTCTTTATCTCATTGTCGGTAAAACGCCGATTTCCGTTTTCGTCCAATGTGGATTTTAAATCCTCCACAATGGTTTCGCGGTTGTAGGAGCTGTTTATCTTTGAACTTTCCACATTGTCCAAAATCCCTTCAAACATCAATGTCATCTTCGCCTTGCAATCATCCCAGTCGTCTTTTGGCAAACTCCTTTGAGTCTGAACAGATGCGCATCCCAACAAAAGGCAACCACACGCCATGACACAAAAACATTTTTTCAAATTAACTAGCATTGTTTGTCTCCATGCTTCTTCAGATGCTTATTCCAATCCTCGACTGCTTCCTCAGGGGAAGGGTAGCCAAAGGAATAGGTATGTCCGTTATCCATTTCACATGGCCTTATGGGGCAGTTCTCATTGCCATGTTCAATCATAAAGCAAAGTCCGCTCCACGGATTCTCAAGATATTCCACATCATCTTGGTCTTTCCAGTTGCACTCATCATCTGAAAAGACAATCTTCGGCTTCTTCTTGCAGAACGGACATGGAATGAAATCCTGTTCCGCCTTTCGTATGTCTTCAAGTGTAAAGTGTTTCATGTTGCCTCCTATTCTAGTTTCTTAAACATCTCATCGGAAGTCTTAACTTCACCAATACCGGCAACGAAAATCCTAAGTCCTTTTGCAAGAGCGGCTTTCAGCACCGACTCGGCATCATCCTGCCTAAAGGCGTTCTCCTGATAGTCAGTCCAACCATCACCAAAACCACCCTTTGCAAAACCAATCTTCTCCTTCACTTCGGGAATCTCAAGGAAAGCCCTGACATCATCTTCCTGATTTTCCCACTGCTTGCAAGAATGCCAATCGTGTTCCGGGTCATACGGCATGAGGGCGAATCCGCAGATATACCCATAATCCTCAACCTTGCAGAGCCTGATTCTGTGTTCTTTCCGGCGGTCTTCTACATATTCCTCAGTCAAGGGATTCTCACGCGGATTAGCATATATCCCGCTAACTTCAACCGTTTCTGTTTTTGAAGTAACACGTCCGTCTTTAGCATACTTGCGCCGAGTTACCAACTCAAGATTGATATTCTTGGGATGCTCGTTGATGAACTGCATTAACTCAGTCCGTTTAACGCCAAGCTCCTTTGCCAACTCAACAACAACCAGTGGGATATGAAGCTGCTTCATCAGATTGGCTGTCTCCATAAACTTTTCAAGTGTCAAGTCCGTGATTTTCATGGTAATTGTTCTCTGACTTATTTTAACAGAAAAACAAACAAAAAATCCGCCTCGGTTTTTACCGATGCGGATGAATTGGAAAATTTTGGAGCCACCCACAGGAATCGAACCTGCAACCTGCGCATTACAAGTGCGCTGCACTACCATTGTGCGAGAGTGGCGCTGGAGAATGTGGCATGGGCGGAGGGACTTGAACCCTCAGATTCCACCTTGAGAGGGTGGTGACTATGATTAGAAAACCATTAAAAAGGCTAAAAGATGTTAACCTTTTTTAACAGTAAACCTTCGAGTGTGCAAGCACACTCTGGACGAACCACGCGCCCTCTATCCGCTGGCCGCCGCTTCGCGGCGGCATCACGGACTTCTTTTTGCTTTGGAGGCCGACTGATGTTTGATT
>AUXO016216221.1_pt1 | contig 12243 bp, 20 predicted proteins | sample 768731 | NCBI WGS metagenome assembly AUXO01 (sample SAMN02715735, study PRJNA202380) | gut metagenome | biome: sheep rumen | host: Ovis aries | place: New Zealand: Palmerston North | reverse complement strand
TTTTTATAGTCATTTTTAAGCGGGTTTTAATCAGTTTTATTTGTTTTTTATGCAGGAATGGGAAAATAAAAATATTTTTATTTTACTTTCCGGCTTAAAGGTAAAATAAAAAAGCCCCGCGTGCTGCGGAGCTTGTGTACTATTCTTTTAACCTGGCTAAGGGCGGATTTTCTTTTTTAAATATTTCTATTTATTTCCTTCGCGTTCGTAAATATTCCTTTTGGTTGCTTCCCGTCTGCTGTGCCTATAAACTCGCGGGCGCGGTCTCGTTCTATTCCGGTTTGCTCTGTAAAGTCGCGGGCCTTCTGCTGCCATTCGCCGAGCTTCCTCCGTGCGCGTGTGCTGTCTACACCTCCGGCTTCCTGGACTAGTGCGCGGCGTTTGTAGCCTCTAATATTGCGCTCGATGTAGCGGAGTTTTTCTTCCCCCTCATATCGTGTCATTTTCTGGCCGTTGTAGCTCACTTCCTGCTTTGCCATTTCGTCGAGGTCATCCTGCGTGTAGTGTTTTTCGAAACCTTCAAAATATGGGTAGTATGAATGGCGGCAATTAATACCGCAGATCCCCGTTATTGTTCCTAATCCGCAAACGCTGAAAGGTCTATATTTCGGATGTGTCCCGCTAAGGCTAAAAACCTGCCCCTGCCACTCTTCGTGCTCTGGGCGTGCTCCTATATGCGCCGTTGTTTCTACCAGGTCAACGCCCAGCTCTTCACAATTATTCATAGTCATAGCGGAGGCCGTCTGATTGACGCCGGTCAAAATGTTCATGCGCACCGCCGGCTCTATCTGCAATCTTACCGGGCGCCCGTTCCTGTATTGAACGCTTGTTATTCCTTCGGCTGCTAGATTGTCGCAGGCGTTTTCCATTGCCCGGTCGTAATCAAAGGCGCCGGTTGTTACCTGCATATATGCGTTGTTTGCCTGCTGCACAAACATTGTTTCAGATGTGTACGCGGTTGTTATTGTTAAGCGTGAAAGGTCGCTGTGTGTTTTCTGAATACTCGCGAGCATGATTTGCGCGTTTATATCGCTTACGCCGTGGCCCAGCGCTTCCTTAAAAATCATATTATCGGCGCGGGCGTTTTTAATAAGCGCGTCGTTATATACAGCCTCAATCTCTTTTACTATTGCTGGATCATATTTTTTTAGTATTCGCCGGATGTTCTTTTTTAAGGCTCCGGTCTCTGCTAAAAGCGCGGCCTGCCATTGTGTAGCCTCTGTGATTTTCCCCAGGCGTGCAATGCGTCGGGCCATATCCTGCAATATATCGGCCTCGAGCTGTGCGTAAATGTCGGCTATCTCATCGGCTAGGCCGTCTAAATAACGCGGACTTAGCATGGTCTACAATCTGCCCCATAATAAGCGCCACGCTAATTTTACGCGCTTCCGGAATGGGTACGAGTTAAACGCCTGCCTCAATCCGTTAAAAACTGCCTTATCGTTTTTTGTAATTGCCTTTTTAATTTTGTTATGCGCTGCCATGCTTTCCCCCTTATGCTAAATTAAAAGGATTTTCTGCCAAAGGCTCCGGCGGAACGTTTGCCTTTGCTGTTGTCTCATCCTCGCCCATGAAGTCGCGGCGGTATTCCCATTTATTCAAAACGCCCGCGCTGATTTCCTGCAGAGCTGTCTGCTTTGCCTGTGTTATGTCCTTGCGGGTCTGGTCGTCGCACCACTTAATTGTGTAAAGCTCTGCGCTTTCCGGTCTGCCTGTTGGCGCTCCCTTTACCTGGTACGCGCTGGCCATGTAAGCGAACACCTGCGCGGCGTCCTCATACTTTGCAGCTATTTCGTCCTCGATTTTGTCTACAATGGCAAAGAGTTCCTGCCTGCCTCCACTGTACTGTGTAGCGGTCTGCGTTACGGCTTCCGCGTCGCTGACTGTTCCCTTGCCGACGTTCAATGTTAATTCTATGCGCCTGAAAATCTGCTGCAAATATTCATTTTGTGCGGTTGTGCGGAGTTCAGGACTGTATTCGTGGATTTTTTCGCCATTGCCTGAGCCGTCCCCGTCAATCTTAAGAATTAATTTATTAAGGCTTCCTGTCAGTCGTGTTTTCTCTGTTGTGCCGTTTCTGCTGGTTCTTTTCTCGAACATGTCGCGATCTGCAAAGACGCGCTTTTCGCCGGCTTCCTGCTCCCAGTCCATGCGTGCAAACTGTCGGTCTGCCTTTTCGATTAAGTCTATAGCGTCGTTAATCATAGCCACCGGAACTTCGGAACCGTCAATTTTATTAGTGCAATGATTGCGGAACTCTACAATCATAGGACGGCCGCAATTCTCCCAGGTGTATTCCGGTGTTAATTCCGCGGTCTGTGTGCACGCTGTCAGCGAAACCTGCCGGAGCCGTCCGTCTGTATTCTCGTACAGCTTCATTGTTACCCGGTGGCTCAATCCGTCGAAGTCGTGATTTTCACACAAAATATATGTGCGGTTCTTTTCTGTAAATTGCTTAAAAATAATAGCGCCGTTTAATGTGCCGTCGAAGTCGTACCTGGTCGGCAGATAATTGCCTAGCGGTATAATTTCATACTGCAGCTTATTGTTTGCATAAATCGGCCGGAGCAATCCTGCGCCCATTAATACGATGTACTCAACCACCGTGTCTATGTTCTTATTCAGATGTTTAAGCGGCCTCTCTATTGCCTTGTTTTTTACTTCGAGCCCCAGTTCGCGGGTTACAAAATAATTTAATCGCCCCGCAATCTGTGGCAATATTCCGCAGGGCTTTGCCTCGCTCTCCCACGGTGCGTGGCCGTGCATTAATTCCGCCCATAATTTTATATGGTCGTACATTGTCGAGGAAACGTTTGTGTCTATTCCGGTTACTTCCTCAATAGTGGTTTTATGAAAAAAATTGTAAATGCCCATAAAAAAGCCCCTTAATTTCTCAAACATATTAATTTATTCCTTATGCTTTATAGTCATTTATTCCGCCGTTTTAAGCGCCCGCGTGCTTCCATATTTTCTCAGTCGCGTACCTTGTCAGCGCCAGGAAGTGGTCGGGCTGTCCTTCTGGGTAGCCTTCCAATATTTCGCCGGTGCGTTTGTCTATTTCCCGCTCGTATAGCGTGAACTCATCCGCTGCATGTGGTGCCCTTGCCGGATCTATTACAATAGCGCGTAAGCCCTGCAGCCATTTAAAGCCGGCGTCTCTGCTTCCTGGTCCTTTAATCGCGCCGCGGGTATCGCCTCCCCATTTGTGGAAGTCTGCCACGCTTTTCGGTTCGGCGCTGTCGGCTGTCTGTCTGTCGTCAAATATGCTCATCCCGTGAGCCTCCATGTGCTCGCGCGTTGCCTTGAATGCTTCATAGTTGCCATGCTTATATAAATAAAGCTCATCCCATACATAGAGTATGGCTTCCTTTGCGTCGTAGTACATGGAGCCGTATGCGTAAGGATCCGGATAATATCCCCAGTCTATGCCCTGCAATGTTTCCCCGCTCCAGCTCTTAATTTGTTCGTCGGTAATTTCCTGCAGGCGGATGTTCTCAAATATTGTCCGACCGGTTCCTGTCGCTTTGCCCAGGTATATGTTTTCGTAAGCCTTCGGGTTGTTTCGCTTGGTGGTCTCTATGTCGTGCAGTATCATTTCCCCGAGCCATTCGCGAGGAATATCTAAATATGTCGTATGAACTACCACGCGCCGCGGGTCCGGCTGCCTGGCTTCCGTGTTGCACCAGTGCCTTGTCGAGCTCGGTGGGTTATAGCTCTCAAACATGTAGAATGTATCGCCGCCGCGCAATGCAGATATTTTTACGCTTTGTAAATCCTCCGGGGCGACCTCGGTCTTTTCCTCAACCCATAAAATACCAATATAGCCGTTAGAGCATTTTATAGATTTTAATTTTTCCGGATCGTCTAGGCCTACAAATATAATTTCCTGCTGTGCTCCATTCCGCCGGATGTACGTAATAGGCAGCGCCGCCGTTTTACTTTTCGGGATTTTAAAGCCTGCCTTCTTCCCGTTGCTGCGTGGCAGGTGCAGTATATCAATCGCCCACACAATCTGCTCAAATACTGACCGCCTCAGGTTCTTACTGTAGCGCCGTATTACAAGCGCATTTAGTCGCGGAAATAATACGATTAATAAAACTATAATTACGCTAATAAATGAACTCTTACAGCTCGCGCGGCCTCCTGGAAACGTCCACCGTTCGTGCGGGTGGTTCGGGTCCATGATGTCATTAAATGCCCTATTGTATACCGGCGCGAACAGTTCCGCGGTTCTAATCCTCATTGGCCGCCGCTTCCTCAATCGGCACCGGGTCAACCTCTGGACCGTCGTTAATAATTTCTATTGGTTCGGCGTTGTCGCTTCCTGTGTCTGTCTCCAGCTTATCCTCGTATGTAAAGCCGCGCTTCTTTCCCTTGGTTGCCAGGTAGAAGCGTATCATTGCGCCGTCATTGTTTTCTATCGCTTTTATGGCCTTGCCTTCTACATAGTCGAGTTTGCTCTCTTCCTCATCCTGCAGCGCCTGGATAGTCTCCGGCCACTTCTGCGTCCATGCGTCCGCCGTGTGCCAGTTGCAGTGTAATTTCGCCGCTACTGTGGAAATAATGCCATAACTGCCTTGTATCGCGTCTAATACTTCCGTCTTTTTAAAGTGTCTGTGTCTGCCCATTTGCGCCCCCTCTTACTGCTTCGCGCTTTTGTGGTGTTTTTCGTTCGCGTTCGTTTAATTTCCTTTTATTTTCTTTTGTTTCGTTCGCGTTCCTTTTGCGTCGTTTTATTTCGTTTTTTAACTCGCGCGCAGGTGATGTTAATCCAAGGTATAAACCTATTAATCCCATTACTACGGAATGAGGAATAAATAATAATATTCTTATAGCCGTATTCATTTAAGTGCCCCCTTTCCCGCGTCCGTGCCGTTTTCCTCTGCCCATTTTGTCCAGCGCCTCCTGATTACGTCGCAATAATGCGGATCTAATTCCATAACGTAAGCCGTGCGGTTCAGTTTCTCTGCTGCTATAATGGATGTGCCGGAACCGCCGAACGGGTCTAGTATTGCGTCCTCTTCCTTGCTGCTGTTCTTAATCAGGCGCATAAATAATTTAACCGGCTTCATTGTCGGATGTTCTGCGTTCCTTGCAGGCTTATCCTCATAAATTATTGTATTCGGGATGTTATCGCCCCGCAGTTTTCCAATTTCCTGCAGCAGCTGTTCCTTGTTCATTTTCTTATAGTCCGGCTTTTCGTCGTATACTGTGGTTAAATCTCTGCGCCCTTCCCAGTAGTGATTTGCGCCGTTCTTCCAGCCGTATAGACAAGGCTCATGCCTCCACTGCCAGTCCTGCCTTCCTAGCGTCATTACATTCTTTACCCAGATTAAACATTGACGAAGCTGTCCGCCTGCCTCCTGCAATGCCTCGCGGAATATTGCCCCCTTAAGGTCTGCATGCCATATATAAAACGCGCCGCCCGCTTTCAACCTCTCGAGCATTGTGCTAAATGCTTTAATAAGGAATTCCTTAAAACCTGCGTCGTCCATGCTGTCGTTATCAATCTTTAAGGCGTCTGCTGTCTTGCCGGTGTATGCTACATTGTAAGGCGGGTCTGTCACAATTAAATCCGCTTTTACTTCGCCCATAAGTGCGGCCATATCCTCCGCGCTGGTACTGTCCCCGCAGTATAAATAATGACGGCCGAGCCTGTACAATTCCCCGCGCTTGCTGTGTGGTGTCTCATCCAGATTAAGCGCCGGGGCTTCGTCGTCGTCCTTTGTTTCTTCCGGTTCCAATTTGCCTAGATCCAGCACACCTTTCGGTAGGGCGATGTCGTTAAAATCAATTTTCAGCCCGTCTAAAAATGTCTTTACGCTTTCGGCGGTCATGTGGCCGTATTGGCTGTTTAGTTTAAGGAGTTTCTCTTTTGCTTCGGCTTCATTTTCCGCGCTTACGTATACGCAGGGCAGGGCGGGGATTTCTTCCCCTGCTGCTCTCATCCGCTTTAATGCTGAAAGGCGGCCGTGTCCGTCTAATACGTGGTTAATATATGCGCCGTTTTCGCCTGCATGTGCCCACACAAAAAACGGAAAACTAAAGCCGTGTTTCTTTATGCTTCGAACTATTTTGTCTATGTCGTCAACGCTGCGTTCTTTAAGTTCGCCCTGAAACTCTGTTAATTCGTCGAGCTGGATTGTGTCGCTTCCTGTGCAATTAATAGCAATCATTTTTTAACGCTCCATTCTGTGCCGTATTTGTCTATAATGGTTTTAAAGTCCTCCAGGTCATGTGGCACTATGTTGTAAGTTTCCCCGCCGGTTGGGTCGGTTTCGATTCCGATGTGCAGCAATTCGTGAAATAATAATATTTTAAGTTGTCCCTCGCTCATGTGCTCATTGTTCGGGCTAAATAGTGTTATTGTAAAATCGGCCGGAATAGCCCACCGGTATTTTGCCGGGATTTTTTCGCACTCTCCGTGTGTCACTTTGTTCCCGCTCTTTTTTGCCTGATTGCTTGCCAGGTAAATAATGCGGGCTTTGCTGTTGCGGATGTATTCAAGCTCTGGTTCATTATTAATTAATTCCTGCGCCAAACTTTCAAAATATGTGCTTTTTTCTCTTGTTTCCATATTTCTATAGTTGTCTTTTTGGCGCTTTTTTGCATATTTTAAACAAAAAAAGGCGCTTTATTGCACGTTTTTTATGCAATATTGTGCCCGTTTCCGCAGATTTTCTTTTTTCTTATTCGTCGCCGCTCAATGCTTCCCAGCCTGCGTCCGGCTCCTTCTCCTGCATTTCTTCGGCCAGTGCCTTTGCTTTTGCCTCGCTCATATCGTGGCCGATAATTTCCCCTTCGTCGTTTGCTACAAACCAGTTATTCATTTTAACCCCTGTTTTCTCTAATATAAATGCGCTCACCGTTTTATTCTCTCGCGCCGCTAATTCCTTAAGGCGTGCTATCTGCTCCGGCTGTCCGCTTATGTTAATAGTAACCCGCTTAACCCCGGTAGCCTTACGGCCGCCGCCGTGGTAGCCGTAACCGCTGTATTTTTTTTCTTCTGCCATAAACCCACCTTTTAGCATGTGCAATAATTCACAATGTTTGAACCTAGCGCTGTAAACTCTGCAGCGTGACCGGTAGCCCTTAATTCAATAAGCCCCAGCTGTTCAAGTTGTTCTAAATATTCTTTTTTTATTCCGTGGGTGCTTCCCCATTCGTCCCCGCGCTCTTCCATGCTATCACGTAAAATCAACATAGATTCCTGTTGTTCCTGGCTTAAAGCCTCAGCCCATTTTAAAAAAATCTCATTCATTTTTTGCCCCCTTTGCAGCTCCGCTGCTCTATGACTATAATATATAACGTTATTTGTTATTTGTAAACACTTTTTACAAATAACAATAATAAAAGAGGTCTTTCTTTTTATATTTATTTTTTTATATCCAATAAATAGCGGGCGCGTTTTTATAGCCCTTTTCCCATATAAACCAGGCATAACATACAGCCGAGCTTGCATTAAATTGTTTTTCGTCTCCGTTTAATGCGCAGTTTATTCGGTTTATAAAAACGTATATTCTGCAGGGCGGGTTCTTCCTGAATAATTCCCGGCGCTTTTCGCTCTCTAAAAATGTTAGTTTCAAAAACATTGCTACTTTGTGGCCGTTCCTGATTCCCTCCAGCGCATGCTTTACAAACTCGGCCGCGTATTTATAAGGCGGGTTTGTTATAATATCCCCACGCCATAATTGCGGATCTTGTAAAAAGTCCGCCGTGTAGTCTTGCCCGCTGTAGTCGCGCTGTATAATGTCGCCACTTGTTACTCGGTAACCGTGCGCTTTTAATACTTCTGAAATATGCCCCCCCCCGCAGGCTGGCTCTAATATATCCATATCGAACGTTTCGCGCTTTAATAATTCCTCTACAGCCCGCGGGTCTGTTGCGTAATAATCGCGCGCGGCTCTCTCCTGCTGGCTGTAAGCGCTGTCCCCATTTGTTACAAATATGGCGCAGCCGTTTCCGCTCCAGTCTTTCATTTTCACCCCCTAAAAATTAAGCCCGTCTGTCCGGGCTGTCAGGCGTCTTTCCGCCTTGTCAGTTAGATAAAATATACCATTCAGAAAAAAAGTAAAAATATTTTCGTGCCGTCTTTCCGGCTGCCTTTGGATATATAGCAAGGCACCGCCCTGCGCTAATACGGGCCGATTGACAACCGCCCCGGAATAGCCATATATAAGCGGTCTGTCCCGCCGTCAATCGTCTATTTCGATTTGTCAAACACTACATTTTTTAAAATGCCAGCCCGTACGGACAAGGCTTTATTTTTCCCATTTGTGGGAAATTAATAACACTATCAATTCCCCCGCCACCAAGCCTGCTAAAAATATTAAAATCAATTTATAATCAATCATTTTTTTACGCTCCTATGCTCTGGAACAGTTCCGCCTGCTTCGGCTGGATCTCCCATTTAATAACGCTTTCCGCCTCGATTACGTCCCCCGCCTCTGTTGTGCACCATACTGCACCGGGCTCATTATTTACGGCGTAAATATGCACCGTTTTCTTTTCCTTCCGGTCTTTATACGAGCTCATTGCGTACGGCGTGCCCACTGTAGAAGAAATTAAATAACGCTCTATTCTTACCGTGTCACCGGGCTTAATTTCATTAATAAACTTTTGCCCGCGCTCGAATTGCAGGCGCCTTGCTTCGTGCCATTGCTGGCGGTATTCGCTCTCGGTCATAATTTCCCCTTTAAGAATTGCTCTGCTTTTGTAATAGTTTCTTTCTTAATCAAACATAACCTCTTATATTCATACACCAGCTTTTTAATTAGTTCTTTCATTTCTGCATTTTCTTTAAATAGTTTATACGTTTCTTCGGTCTGCTTGTCTAAAAGTTCCTCTGTTTCATTGTAGGCCTTTTCTAGTTCGGCAGTACATTTATCAACAATCTGCAAAACGCCAGACTGTAAAAACTCGTCATTCGGGAAATTATCTTTTATTAATTCTTCTTTAGTCATTTTCTATTAGCCCCTCTCTAAGTAATCTCTTGCCCTTTGCCGCGCGTATTCGTCGGAATTGTCCAGCAGGTCGTTTATTAAACATTTTACTTCCTCAATAGTTTGGGTAAATGTTTTAATCGTTTCTTCCTGCAGGTCTACTAATTCCTTGTTAATTTCTTTTTGCTTTTCTAGCCTCGCGGTTACTTCTTCAAGTTCATCCTGTAACTTTTCAAAATCATCAACAGAACAACTTAGAACTTTATAGTCTACTTTCAGTTCAGCGTTTTCCTTTTCAAGGTTAGTTACATCTTTTTGTATAGCGGCAAACCACATTTTTTCAAATCGGTTTAATTTTTCATAAAGTGGGAAGCTTGCTCCACAACCTTTATATCGTAAACTAAATTCTTGATATTCTTCTTTAGTCATTTTCTTTTAACCCCCATTTATCAGCCAATCTTTCTATGATATTTTGGTCTACATCATCATTCATTCTATCTTTAATAAGAGAAAGAACATCACGCTGCATATTTTCAATCAGTGTTTTCAACTCTGCGTTTTCTTTCCAAAGTTTACGAATGTATTTGCTATAATCTTCGGCAACTGTATTCAATGCTGATATTTGCAGATTTTGCCACGCTATTATTTCTTTATTCTTCATAATGTCCCTTTATTATACCAAAACTCAAAATCTACCTCATCAGAAATTATACACATCAACAAGCAATACTGCTTATACTCTTTTGTATATACTGTTCGTATATTCAAGTAACCTGCAATCTTTCCCTGCTGATGTATATAATCCGATATACCCATAAAACCACCTTCCGCATTTCCCGCAGCATTTTGTTCCTGGTGTTATCATTTCGCCCACCTCCCTTCATATTCGCTTTGATAAATAATTTTTAATTCCAGCTTCTGTGCGAGCCTCCGCTCTAATCTCGCGCCCTTGGATTGTCTCCAATTCGTCAGCATATATATAGCGCTGCAATCGCATAAAAGCCGGATGTCGTGACGCATATAATCCGCCCATGTGGAGCCCTCCGGTAATATTTCCCGCGCTGGGTTTACCGGCCGGAACCCTCCGTTTTTTAATTCGCGCTCTGCAGCTGCAAAGTCCAATTTATAAACGGGATTGTTCGTTATTTTCCCGCTGATGTAAATTTTAGCCCCTTCCAATTTTTGCCCCCTCTGGTGTATTTTGTGTCGTGCTCGCTTTCGCGCTGCATTAATGACCGCAGTTTTCTTCCCTTTTCGCCGCGCCGGTCTTTTTCCTTTTTGGTCAGTTTTACCTGGTCGCAATATTCGCGCAATGGATCCAGCGGCGCCCCGTAACATACTTTGCCGGGGCAATATGGGCAGGAGTATTTATTCCCCTCCTGCTTTAAGTTTTCGCAGATTAAACATTTATTCATTATTACCCCCGCGCCGGCTGCGTCTCCTTGCTTTAATCGCGCGTCTGTTCATTCCGCGCATTAAGCGCATGTCGTCTGCGATGTTGGAGCCGTCAAAAAATCGCCCCCTCAGATTTTTTAGTGCATATCTCAGCACCGTTTCTTCTTCGTGGGTTAATTGTATTTTTATGCCCCACGGCATTACTTCCGCCGGCTGTGAAAAACTGTTTTTTATTCCGTTCATTACTTTAAGCCAGTGCTGTCTCTGTCCAAGGTTCACCGGCTGTGCTGGTTCCTGCCTCATTTCTTCGCTGTTCATTCTTCCACCTCATCGAAGGCCATAGTCCGCCATTTTTTTCCGGTTTTAATACATTCTTTAATTCTGCCCGCGCTTAATGCCGGGATTTTTTTTTACAACGTCCTCAATACTTTTAAATATTTTTCTTTTCCCCGTTTGCAGGAAAAATACTATTATTTTCTTCTCTCCCATTTTTTTACACCTCCAATACGTCCATGGTGTAGTTCCTCCATTTGCAGCCCGTTTCAATGCACTTTAATATTTGCGGGCGCCTTAATGTCGGGAACCTTTCCGCGATTTCTTCCAGCGTCTCGCAGCTGAAATAATCCCCCGTTTTTGTATCTGTAATAATAAAGCGGTATCTCGTCGCGCTTCCCCTTTCCGGCAATTCGTCCCTATAGTCAAGCATTGCGTCGCACTTTCTCTGGTGCTGTGCTCCGTACAATTCCCATAAAACTCTAAGGTATAAATAGCCGCTCATGCTCTTTTTTATTTCAAAGTCCGGCCGCTTCAGGTACTGCTCTATAATGTAGGTTGACGCGTCGTGTGCCTTCTGTCTCTTTTCGTCTACAGATAACGCTTTGACGCTCGCGTTCTTCTGCGATATTGTCCCTATTATTTTTAAAGCTATCTCTGTGAACTTTTCGTACATTTGGCCCAGCGCCTTAAAGTCTCCCGCTTTCGTTTCCTTCTGCAGCCTAAATAATTTGGCTTCGTCGGTTTCTACGGGAGGCGGGATGTTGTCAAACGCCAGGTCTAGCTGTTTCCATTCCTGCACCTTGCCCTCTCAATTCCCGCCGGTAGCTTTCGCCGTTCATTTCCAATATTTCCCCGCTTTCCACCAAGCGGTCAGCTGCTGCTGCTCCGATGTATTTAAGAAAATCCGCTTTATTATGATTGCTTATAAGCACCGTTGGCTTCCGTGTGTTGTAGCGTGCATTTAATACCTGGTAAATCATGTATTTTTCATCCGCCGCCGCAATTCCGCGCCCTATCTCATCCAATACCAGCACCGGAACGTGGCCGTAATAATTTACTATTTCCGCCTCGGTTTCTGTCGCGTTGAATGACTTAGCCCTCCGGATTTCTTCCACGATGTCCGGGGCGGTTCTGTACTTTCCGCCCGTCTCCCTGATGATCGCGCAGGCCAGATGTGTTTTACCGGTGCCCGCGTGGCCGATTAATACCAAAGACCGGAAAGCCCCGCACTTTACTTCTCTAATAAAATCCACTACAGCCCGCGCTGCCTGTGCCTGCATGTCGCTACTTGTCCGGTATGTATCAAGCGATTCTGTCCAGTACCTTTCCGGCGCACCGCTTTTCTGATATTTCTCTATTTTGTCGCGCTCTGCCTGCAGCGCCTCCAGGCGTTCTATTTCCTTGTCGTGTTCTGCTATCTGCTCCGGCGTCATCCTCGTAATATCCGGGCAGAATTGGTCTAATAATTTATTAATTGCATCCACTTTTTTTATCCCCTCATTTAAATAAATAAGTCCTCATATTCCGCGGTGTCAGCGTCTGTGGAATTATTCCCCCACATTGTGCCCGCCGCCTTGCCGGCAGTCTTGTCTCTTATGCTCCAATTCTGAACCGCCGCCTGCCAGTTTTT
>AUXO012107399.1_pt1 | contig 12243 bp, 8 predicted proteins | sample 768731 | NCBI WGS metagenome assembly AUXO01 (sample SAMN02715735, study PRJNA202380) | gut metagenome | biome: sheep rumen | host: Ovis aries | place: New Zealand: Palmerston North | reverse complement strand
TAGCATTAGAGATTAGAGAAAGAACTACATTACATACTAGAGAAGATAGATTACAAAGATGGAATCAATGTTTAAAAGATATGGCTAGACTATTATTATTATATAATGGTATGACTGTATTATCTAATAGTGAAATGTATATTGTTCCAGAAGATGTAGATACATTAGATTTTTCTATCGTATTTGCTGAATATGGTAGAAGTACAACTGAATTAGTAGATGATTTAATAAAGAGATTAGATGCACAATTAATCGATTTAAAAACAGCATATCAATTACTATATCCACAATACTCTGAAGATGAAAGGGCTGAGATGGTAGCTAGAGCAATCGGTCTATTAGAAGAAAACAATGAACCAGATATTCCAGAAGATAATTCTGATATAGAAATAACAAATGAGTAAATAATTGTGGGCGTTATAAACTAACATCGAACAATTAATTAAATAACGTGATGTAAATCATCCAACGTAAATATAGGAGGATATCCAAAAATGAATGATGTATTGGAAAATATTTCAGTCAATAGTATTACTGGTACTGAACCAGTTACAACAACTACAGCATCAGAGCCAATTGCTACTGTGAATACGGAAGTTGAACCAGTAAATGTTGAATCTAATAATGTAGTAAAAGAAACATTTTATAAGTCATTTAAGACTGAAGATGATTGGAAAAATTATGAATCATCTCTTAATAACAAATTTAGTACAAATGTCTTAAAAGAATTTAATGTTTCTTCAAAGAAAGAATTGCACGACACAATTAGCAATTACGAAACACAAATTAAAGCATTACAAGATGAATTAAATAGTCTAAAGACAGATAAGTCATTAGTAAATGTTAGTGATGACTATAAAGAAGATGCTTTAACAATTGCACAAGCTAAAGTTATGAAGAATAACAACTTATCTTTAGATGATGCTATTAAAGAAGTACTTGCTAAGAATCCAACTTGGGCTAAGAGTTATTCGGTAACTTCTCTTGGTACGGAGAAATCATCTAGTGACAAAGCTAAGAATACGGATCCAGTGACAGAAGCATTCTTAAAACGTAATCCACAGTTAAAAGAATATTTAATGAAGGATGAATAAATTTTATAATAAGGATGGTATATAATTATGGCACATATTTTACAAGAATCTTATGGTACATTAGTTGATGCTAAATTACGTGCATCATTAGTTACAAAAGATAATTTTATTTTTAACACATTATATGAAGGAGTTCCAACAGCCGGTGCTGTTAAAATTCCAGTAAGAGATGGTGAAACTACTGTTGGTGATTATTCAAAAACTAACTTAGGAAGCAACTCTGCTACATATGGTTCAACTGCATACATTACTGCTGTTGTTGATGCAGATAAGTTCGTTAATGAATATATCGATGGTTATGAAGCAGATGCAGTTCCTGATAATCTAGTTGCTGATAGATTAGATTCAGCTGGTTACTCATTAGCTAACGTTATGGATACTGCTGCATTTACAGCATTAGCTAACGCTGCAGTTGGTAAAGATCACGGTGGTGTTGCATACGCATCTACTGACCCAAGATATGGTAAGACATTCGCTACTGTTACTCAATCAAGCGGTGACACAATCTTCGATTTAATCGTTGATGCAATGGTAGCTCAAGATAATGCACACGTTCCAGCTGAAGGAAGATATTTAATCGTTACTCCTGCTGCTTATGCTGAATTATTAAAGTCTGATGACTTCATTAAGAAAGGTGATTTATCACAAGAATTAGTTATGTCTGGTGCAGTTGGTTCAATTGCTGGTTATGCAATTTACAAATCAACTAAGATTGCAACTGCATTTGGTAACTCAGCATACGGTATTGCTGGTCATCCATTATTCGCTACACGTGTAGAAGCTTGGAAGGTAGAACCTAAATTAGTGGATGGTAACGGTGACTCTAACGTTGTTGGTGGTTCATTCGTTAAAGGTCGTAAGACTTATGTACACGAAATTACTAAACCACAAGCATTTGTATTAATTACTGCTTAGTAATGATATTAATAATGGGATGGGACAATTTCCCATCCCTTATTTTAATATGGAGGTTATGATATGCAACATTATATTAACGATGAACAAATGACATACAATCTAAATCAACATAGATATGTATTAACAGAAAATTATTTTAACACATATCATAATGTTAATTTAAAAGATTTATTAATAAATGGAACAGACATAGACGGAGATGCTGTTGCTAGACAATTTTTAGATAGAGTATCTAGACAATTCTATACATTCATATTATCTACAGTTCCATCAGTAGAGAAATCACAATATTTATATTCTAAGAGTGAATATAGAGATGGAATTAAAGAATGTATGTTAGAATTGGGATATGCATTCTTATCAAATAACTATGATCCGAGTGTATTATGGGAACATTCAGATAAGAAGATGGTTCCAACATCAGTAGAAACAATGGCATTGAATTATGGTTTATTCAATAGACACTGGTTACGTTTACCATCTACTTGGAAAGATGGAAAGGGAATTGATTGGTAGGATGGTGATATTATGTTAGTATTAAACAATTTAAATCAACACACATATAAAACTGGCTATTTAATCAATCAAGCAAATACGCAAATAGCATTTAGATATAAAGTATTAGATAGAGAAGATATACAGAGAATAGACATCTTATCTGGTATTGAAGGAAAAGTCATTAAGAAAATCATTGGTACAACATCTAACATACAATTTGAACCAACATCTAAGATTAAATTAGATGGTGTATTGTATATGGTTGATTCAATATATAAAGAACCAAATGATAATGAAAATGGAATGTTTGTTAATAATATACATCCAAAGATGACATATTTAAATCTAGTAAGATAATATGGTGGTGATAATATGGAATTTGAAAATCTACGAGATAGAATATATCCATATGTATATAAACACTATAAGATATTACAGAAACAAATGCCCTATCTAACGGGAAATCTTGCATATAATGCATTACATTTAACTAAGACAAATGATGGTTATGATATATCAATCGATTTAACTATTGCTCCATATGCTGAATGGATAGATAATCCGTCATATGTTTCATATCAATATTTTGATAAAGCATTTAATACTTTTTATACAAATTTAAAATTAGATTTAGAACATAATCTAAAGTGGAGGTAATATTATGGATTCATACATTAATAACTTCGATTTATATGTTAAATTTTTAAAAGATGTAATAGAAACCACAACAACAGTATTAGCAGATGCTAACAAGATATCTAATAATCCCATAGAATACAATGTATATGATAACTATGGTGAATTTACAGAAGAAGCAGAATCTGTTAAATTAGAAGAAGCATCTACGCCGATATTAGTTTGTGTTAGAAATGATGGTGGTGTGATAGATACAACATCTAATATATCTACATATTTACAATCTGTTTCTATTGAAATATTATCTCCAATGGATAAGAAAGATGATATTAGTACTGTATTTAATACTATTTCATTAGAATATTCTAAGAAACTAATAACTATAGCTAATAAACCAGCAATAATGTTAATATCTGATTTACCAGAGTATTCTCCAAACAGAACAGATGTTATTGCATTAGAACGATTCACAATTACATTATCTTGTGATTTCATTATATACTCTGAATCAATTTTATCTGATTCAACATCTATCTATATCAATGATGTGAAGTTACCAGTTAAATCTTGGACTATTACATCATTAGATGAATTAGAAGCAGATAATAAATTTGGATATAGTGATAACAGAGTTAAGTTTCTATCTAATGTAAACACTTTTGTTTTAAAGATAGATTATTTATATCAAAAAGACAATGCTATGTGTAGATTATTGAATACAAATGCTATGACAAATAGTAATTTCAATAACACATATAAGATTGATATTAAATATGATGAAGATGTTGTATTATCAACTACAATGATTCATCATTTAACTAATATTATAGCAGCAAATGGTAGTTTATTACAATTATCTACTGAATTCTATCCATATAGTCCAACAAATATAAATGTGGAGAGTGATTAATATGGGAATGTATAAAATAACAATCGATACACGTGGACAATCTAAGAAAGAGAAACAAGAAGATAAGATTAATACTGTCACTGGTAATAATAATCCAGCAGATAAGAAAAACAATAAAGATGGAACATTGAAAGCATTAAAGAATGCTGCTGGAGTACAAGCTGCTACAATGATTGGTAAAACAGCAACAAATCTAGCTATAAATTATGTTTCTACATCTGGTATTAGAACAGATAATATGGCTAGACAAAATGAAATAACTAATATGTTAACAGTTATTAATAATGCTAATGGTATGGCATCCACTACTGTTAATGCTGCTGTTACTGGCTCTATGGTTGGTGGTGCTGGTGGTGCAGTATTAGCAGCTGCACAAATAGCTGTAGATATGGCAAATAGAGCATACCAAGCATATCAAAATATAAAAGAATACAATAGAGAAGTGACAGAAGACAGATTAAATTCTGAACACGCTAGTGAACGTTTGGGTGTAATCTGTACTGATAATAATAGATAGGGTTGGTGATAGTATGGCAACTAATAATGTTGAATTAATTGAAACCAAAGTTAGACAAGAAGCATATACATCAGATGATAAGTGGTGGGATGGTAAAGCATATCCAATATCTGTTTATCATTATATATATTCTGGTAATGACAATTATTTTTCAAATGAAGATGATTTAAAATTAAACCATCAAGTATCATATAGAAGTAAAAGTGGTAAACGTAATGAGTTTGATGGATGTTATGTTGATTTTAACACAGGATATAATGTATTCACAGATTTCAGTGATGATATAACAGATGACCGTGTTACACGTGACTGGGGTATATATACTGGTGATGATAGAGTAGCAACATTTAATACATATCATACAACAATATTATCTACTGTAAAAATGGATTATAACCACGGTATGCCAAGTGGTATTGCGTGGGGTTCATTCGGTGGTTTAATCGGTGGTTTAATCGGAGCATTCGTACCAAATCCCGGAGTAAACAATGACTCTGTAACATCATATGCACGTTTTCATATTGCAACAAATGTTATTAATACAAACAATGTGCAAGTAAGTTGGACTGGTACTAATGCTAATATTACTTATAATTATAAAGATTTAAGTAATAATTCTAAAACAGCAACTACTACATTAACATCTAATTCAAGCAGTAAATTATACACATATGATATTAAAGAAAGAAGTTCTAGTAGTGATAGCAATAAAGATTATGATGTATTAAATGAGTTAATTGAAGTTAAACGTACACAACATAATAGCTTAACTTTATCATACGCTGCTAATACACATACATTATCTTGGGATTACTCATCAGAACATAGAAATGGATATAATATTTATGTTGATGGAGTATATTATACTAGAACAAATAACAGTAGTTATGTATTATCTGATGATTTATTAGCTAATGTTCATAAATACACTGTAAATGTAGCAAATAATACAGAGGGTGTTGTTACTAATAAATATTTATACACATTTAATGGCGATTTAAATAAATATGGTGCATATGCTGGTGCTATAGAATATACTTGTTATTATGAAAGTGCTAAATCTAATGAAGTTGTTGCATATGTATTAGATAAACCACGTAATGTATATTATGATAAGATTGCATACAATCAATTCTTAATTAAATGGAATAAAGTTACTGGTGCAAATACATATAGAGTATATTTAGATGGAGCATATCATACAACTGTTGCAGTGAATGATTGTTTAATCAGTAATCTAACATCTGGACAACATACAGTATATGTAGTTGCCACATCATCATATAATTATATTCCAAATAGTGAATCATCTGATACAATAACTCTACCAGTTATTCATTTCGATACACCAACAATTACACTAGATGGACAAAGATTAGTATGGGATACATATAATAAAGCAAATAATGGTGGTGCATCTTTCTTAGTATGGGATAACTATGCAGGTAGAGATACACGTTTAAATACTGTTTCTACATTATATTACATTCTAGATACACCAACTGTAAGACAAGAACAAGGAACACATCATTTCCAAGTTCAAGCGGTTGCTATTAAGAATGGTGAAGAGTTACCAGAATGGCGTTCAGAGAAATCTAACATCATAGAAGTAAATGTAGATACACTAGATAGACCAGTAATTGATTTTACTGCATCTAATAACTCTATTATTGATTGGGATGATATTGATAATGCTGCATATTATGATTTATATGTTGATGGAACAGTATCATCTATGGATTTAGACCCATCTACATTAGACAACTCTATTAAACAAAACACACAGCCAATAACTACATCATATTTTGATGGACTAGAAACATTAATAGGAGATAAGCCCGGACTATATGCTATTAAGATTAAAGCAATGTCTGTATTATTAGAATGGGAAGATTCACCAAAATCTAATATCATCTTCTATAAAGTGTCTAAAATAAATGCTCCAACAAATCTAAACATAAATCAATCTGGATTATTAACTTGGAATGCGTCTACTGCTAACTGGTTTGATAATTCAACTAATATATTCGAATATGATATTTATGTTAATGATGATTATGTTGGTTCTACTAGAGATTTACAATATCAATTAATGATTTATCCAAATGAATCATATGTAATTGAAGTACAAGCAAGAGAAGTAACACAATTATTACATCACGCTAATCCAAAATTCTTAATATCTGATAGAAGTGAATCATTATCTATTGGTAAATTAGCATCTCCATCTAACATTAGAGTTACATCTGATGGATATTTAAGATGGGATACTGTTGATAATGCTAAAACATATCAAGTATTATCATATGGAACAGAATTAGCTAAAACATCTAATAACTTCTATAAGATTCCAAATAAGAAACCAGCTGTATTTAGTTTTACTATTAAAGCACTTGGTTATGGTGACTTACTAGATTCAGATACATCAGATACATTATTAATATATGTTATTAAACTAGATACACCACAAGTATATAATGAAGGTACATTAGTTAGATGGAATTATATTCCAAACGCTGAATCATATGATATCTACATTAACAATATTAAAGTTGCATCTACTGCTAATAACTATTATGATATATCTAATATAACAAGTAATGGTGGTTTAAACTCAATCTATGTTATAGCAACAAATAGCTCTGAATTAGTTATTAATTCTAATAAATCAAATGACATATTTATTAGTGTTCCAACACAATACACATATTATGTTCGTATTAAAGAAAACAATGTATGGTCTGACCCAATTGATATTGAAATGCCATTAGTAATAACAGATAAATATGATGATTCATTAAATACTGCTGTTGTTACATTAGTACAAAATGGTGTAAGCAAGCCATATCAATCATATACTGATGTACAAATATGTTTTAATTCAACTGATAAGAATTATCCATATAAGACTAGATATTATATCATTGTATCTGATACAGTAAAGCAACGTCCACGTGGAAATAGAAAAGCATATTCACACACATTAAATCTAATTGAAAGAACACGTTTCTTACAAACAGAATTATTACCAAATATGACTATTACACAACCGCAAGCATTTGTTTATAATGAATGGGCAAATCGTGGTAATGTTATAACTGCTAATCTTGGTGGAAACTATATATTAACTGGTGAAATACAAACAGCTATATCATCTTCTACATTATCTCTATTATCTGCTGCTGGATTGGGTGGATTAACTGGAGCTGGTGTTGGTGTTGCATCTGGTTTAGTTGCTGCTGGTGTAGTATCTGGCCCAGTTGGATGGATTGTGCTTGGCATAGCAGCAATCGTTGGTGGAGCAGCTGCTGTATTTGCTCCAATACCATATGAAACAATGAATATGTATCTATTCGATAGTGCTGAAGTTGTTAATAATCCACCAGCAAGTGTAGATTATGATTGGCAATTCTATTTACCACATATGAATACTGAAAAGATAACAACTTGGAGACAACGTGTTATGATATCTAATGCTGGTATTGATTATGGTTCTGCTGGTAAGAAATCAGTTAAAGAATCATATCTAACACAAAGATGGTATATCAGAAAACACGTAGATAGAGAAGACCAATACAATGAATATTCTAATAACCAAGAAGTTGAGATTGCATCATATAACGCATCAGTAAACACTGAATTACCATCATTTAAGTTTGCTGATTCACAATATTATATGAATAATAAAGATACTACATCTTGGGATATTATATTAGAGATTGATGATGTTGAAAATGGTTTATATAAATTTGAACATTCTGACATTGGTTTAGATATCGGTGTAGATTTCTCTGATGATGAATGGTCATATGATTGGCATACAACTAGTTGTCCATTAATGTCATCTACTGATATGCCAGAGAATAGAGAAATTGAACCAAATAGACATTTCAGAATTGTGTTTCCTAATATTCAAACTGTTTATACGCAATCTACTAATACAGTTGAATCAACTATCTATGTATCAGATGTATTACAGAAAATAGTTGATAGTGTTAACTTATTAAAGATTGGTGAAACATCTAAATATAGCATTGATCCAGCTATTATTGCTCAAACATCTGTTCTTCCAGTATATCAATTAAAATTTGAAGGAAAATCAATGTATGAAGCATTAGATACAATTGGTAAAGAGTTCTTGGGTGTCCCATATCTAGTTGATGATACAAATATGATATCATTTAGAATTAGAGATGAACGTTCTACATATACAATAATTGATGATAATAATGAACCAAAAACAGAAGCATCATCTATTGACAATAACTCTACTGGATTTGTTTGTGATGCTGTTAATATGATATCTAAAGAGAACTATGAAATATATCCCGGCAAAGACTTATGGATATCTCCACGTTCTACTGATGAATCTACTGCATATGTTTCTACTACAAACTGTGGTATTGTATTAGATAAACCAATAGCATATTTAAAGAAAGTAGAAATTACTGGATTTAATGAATTTAATTCTGTTGGTGATATTACTGCATATTGTTATGAAAAGACATTGTATGATTCATTAAATGCTAATCTTGATGGTAAAGGAAAAGCATTATATTGGCAAATTGGAGATAACAAGATATATGGATTAGGAGTATTAGAAAAATATTTCAACTATAGTAATTCTAGTAATGCTAATACTGGTGATGGTATTGTTAACTGGATGGGTGTAGCATTAGGATTAAGTTCTACACATTATGTTATCCAAAACATCTTATGGGATAAATATGGATTATCTGATTCTGATTTCCCTACTAGTAAAGTAAAAGATTTAAAGTTCAGAGTAACATACATTCCATATAACGATACTAGAGTTGTTGTAGAACAATTCAATACATCTGAATATCAAAACTACTCATATAAAGCATATAACCAAACAGATGGAACTATTATTGATACATCATTTGGTAATGTTGCTAATAAAGCAATTGAACGTCTTGGCAATAACACATTAACTAGAACATATAAAGTAGACCCAAATATATCTACATTAAATGCTGGTGACTCAGTATTAATTGATGATGAGATATATTATATTGACACAATTACTTGGGAATACAAGAATAAATTTGTTAATATTACTTGTGATTTTACTAAGAACTTTAATAAGATAAATGAGCGTATGGGTGTTAACTCAGAATATAGACAATATGAAATTTATAATACAGATATTACAGAGAGATGTTTAAATGTTAATCATTACTGTTATTTATCTACTACAGAAGATTATACAGAGAATGATGCTAACAGAACAGCTAACTGGCCACTTATTATAAAAGACTGTCTAGAGAATAATCCACACGATTCATTACAAAACTTCTATGTAAATGTATATGCTAAAGGAAGCAATAATCCAACAGAAGTGTTAACATACACAGATATGTATGGAAATAAACACAATATTGATTATGGTTTCTCTATTCACGCAACAAGATTAACTCCACGTAACTCTGTAATGTTTACTGGTAAGATGCAAGATAACTATGCAGCTGGATATTACTCAAATACTGATAGAGTATATGAAGCTAAATATGAAAATAAAGCTGTTAGATATTGTGATGATTTAGGACAAGTATATGCCATTGATTTAGCATTGGGTAATCCAACTAATGCACAATTATATGGTAATAATGCAAATAAAGCATCATACAATTATCCAATGTGTGGTTATATATCTCAACCAAATAATGAGAATATTGATGACTGTGTATTTACTAATACATATATCGTAAATAAAGATAATAGAGAAGCATTAACATTTACATATCAAATGCATTTTAAATCAGAAGAAAATCCATTCTATTTACATCAAGGATTATCTAAGTATATGTTTGTTTCACCAAATGAAGATATAACTGTATTAAATAATCCAATCATTGTTGGTTATAAGGGTTCTATTAAGAATAAAGAGTTCTTATCATACTCATCTAATGATATATTATGTGATGATATTACTGTTAGTACAACAGCAAATGGAACCACATATATTGAATCAGTAGATGTTGATGTAAACACATATTATGATGGTTTTGCTATTGTATATCCATCATCTCCTGCTGGTAGTGGTTTAATGTTATTACATTATAGTATGCCAATGAATGCAAATGAAACACATACTCTTCCAAATATTTACTTTAATCTTAAAGATAAATTAATGGAAAAATAAGTGGGAAAAAGGTAAGGATATCCAACAATTAATTAAGAGACGTTGGTTCCTTACCTATATTTTAATATGGAGGTACATATATGAATTATAATGAATTAAAAATACACATTAGTAATACTGGTATTAAATTAACTACCGATAATCTAATGATTAATCAAAACTCAAGTAACAACAGATTATTTCTATATGCTGAATCAGATTTTAGATTTGTATCTGTATATTTTAAGAGACCAGATGGAATAATCTTACCCGAAATTCATATGGTTCCATTGGAGTTTGATAATGATGAGCAAGCATATGTGTTCTATGTAGATATTCCATATGCAACAACATCATTTACTATGCCAAATCCAACTGCTCAAATCAATGTTAGTTTTAAATGTTATACTAGAAATCAAGATGACCAATATATTCCAATTACTGTATCTGAAACACAAATTACTGTATCTAGAGTAGATAATTCACAAGTAATTGATTATGGATATACTACAGATGAAATTAATAATATTTGGAATACTCTTGGTGTATTACAAGCAGAGATTGGACAATTAAATATCGATGAACTATTAAATAGAGCAATTACGCAATCTACTGCTATTAATGAGATATCTGGTAATCTACAAGTTGCTAACTCTAGAATTACTGAAACAAATCAACGTATAAATGCTGTAAATGATGAATTAGCAGATATTAATTCAGATATTGATGATTTAGTTGAACAAGTTAATGATAATTCAACTGATATTAACACATTATATGGTTCTACTGGTTCATTAATTAATAATATTACTGATTTAACAGCTAATTTAGCCAATAACTATTATAATAAAACCGATACTGATGTTAAATTAGCAGCTAAACAGAATACATTAGTGTCTGGAACAAATATTAAGACAATTAATAATCAATCAATACTTGGTAGTGGTAATTTTTCTGTTGTAACTACTGAAGATATTGCTAATTATTATACTAAACAAGAAACAGATACAGCTATTAGTAATGCTATATCTGCATTAGACATTGTTGAAGTAGTTCAAACATTACCAGCAAGTGGCGTACAAGGAAAAGTATATCTTGTTCCAAAGAATACTGGTAGTGGTAATGATGTTTACAGTGAATATTTATGGACTGGAACAGATTGGGAATTTATTAAGACATCTGTTATTGATATTGATTTATCTGAATATTATAAATCATCTCAAGTTGATAATCTATTCTATAAGAAAACAGCTGTAGATACATTATTAAGCAATCTACATACAACTATTACTGGAGAAACAGCTGCTAGTGAATTAGCATTAAAACAAGAATTAGAAGAAGATATTCAAGATGTTGCTGATACATTTGATAATTATTATGATAAAACATCTGTAGATACTAAAGATACAAACACATTGAATACTGCCAAAGGATATACAGATACACAATTATCTAATTACTACACTAGTACACAAGTAGATGGAATATTATCTACTAATTATTACACAAATACTGCTGTGGATGG
>AUXO011498590.1_pt1 | contig 12243 bp, 27 predicted proteins | sample 768731 | NCBI WGS metagenome assembly AUXO01 (sample SAMN02715735, study PRJNA202380) | gut metagenome | biome: sheep rumen | host: Ovis aries | place: New Zealand: Palmerston North | reverse complement strand
ACCAATCCTTTATAACGTAATATGCTAATGCACCTATTAAAAACGCGATCGGGTTAAAACTCATTCCTTATTCCTCACTTTCTTTGTATGATTCTGGTAAAGGCATCCATGCAATGCACTCGATAGCTTCATCAAATTCTTCTGAATCACACCGACCATATTCTGCAAGAATATCTTCCGTTGTACTTGAATACCAATACCACTTGCCATTTTTGTAGCACGCTGTCCCAGTAAAATGTTTACCAGCAATATCCTGATAATAAGACTTAGGGTCAATATTTTTCCATGTAACATTTACAGGTCGTATATCTTTTGGCAATCTTTCACTAACAGGAATCCATCTTTGCGTAGGTACAACAGATGGCAACGCTTGTACTCCGTTCAATAAGTCCTTAAACGCTTTTTTACTAATTCCGCTTGGAAAAGAATATAAATGTTTAAGGTTAAGTCGCATTATTAGAGTTATTACACCTGCCCTACTCACGCAATTATCTACAGTTTCATATTCATCTCTTATTACTTCGCCATGTTTTATCATTTCCATTTTTCATTCCTCTACTTTATATCTAGTTCTGCCTTGTATGGCTCCGAAAATAAATCCATTATGTCAAATTTTTTTATAGCATAAATCATTGTTGGATGTTCGATATATGGAGAATATACAACATTTGCTCCATTCGGTAATATTTCCATTAACTCGTTCTTAGCATCCATTGAACCAACAAAAAAATCATACTTTTCAATAATTTCTATAAGAGTCTTTTCTATGTACTCTTCCTGTTGTGTCCGCTGACTGGTTATTCTATTTATAGAATCGTTTATATTTTTTAATATAGTTGCTTTATCAATTGTCACCATTTTTATTCCTCCTTATTTATTGGTATAAGGTAGCCATCAGGCAACAAATGTATAAATCCCTTGCATGCTTGTAATCCGCTTATTTGTGCTCTTACAAGCACATTATCCTCGCATGTCTTTAATTCATTAATTTGTTTATCGAAAGCATTGTCAATTTCTATTCTAAGATTTGGTGTTAAAGGTTTATAATATTCCATTTTTTATCTATCCTTTCAAAAAAGGCAGCAAATAAATGAGATGCACATGTGATTATTGACGCTATGCATGTAGTATAGAATTTTATTAATGAGACGTTAACTTTTCTTTGTGACTTGAGAAGGGTTTCCTCCTATCTTTTTTCTTGATGTAATTTGTCATTGTTTTTAGCGTCAGTCCACAATGACAACAAATAAAAGTGCATCTCACTTAACTGCTGCCTTTTAATTTTTTAAAAACAAGTGATGAAGTTATTCATACTGCACCAGTTGTTAACAAAACAGATTACTTCGTCTGAAGGTCTGGTGTTATATTTAGCTCTACACTGAATAACACGCTTGTCTCTAAGTTCCAATGTTACAAATGGATTCTCTATATCATCATCAACCCTTATACTATCAACTCTAATAATTCCTGCTACATGTGTCCAATTACTCATTATTTATCCTCGCTTTCTGGCTCGTATGGTTGGCAAAAGTGTCTGTCGATCCAATTAACATACGGATGGCATCCACAAGTTGCAACTTTTTTTGATTGACAAACATTATTTTTTGGGCGGTAGTAAACACATGTTTTACAAGGATTTCTTTTAAACCACTTAATCAACTTCTTTATCATTCTTTATCATCACTTTCTTGTAATTCAATAAAATCATATATAGTTGTTTGCGTTATATTGTGTTGCTTTAATAATTTAGAATTAGGTCTATACTTCTTCAACATCTCGTTACGCATTTCTAAATATTCTGTTTTCCACTTTCTCTCTCTCTCTCTCTCATATTCTTCATCAAATGGAAGTTTTACATTTTGAGCAATATAAACATCTTTTAAGAAGTGCATAGCGCCCTTATATCTTAATGGTTCATAATCATGTAAAATTCTTAAATTATCGACTATATCTAAAGAAAAAGGACAACCATAACATCCAGTTCTTTTTAACCCATATTCCGTATAAGCTCTAGATAATGGAACATTATATTTTTCGATAAATTCATCTACATCTTCATCTGTCCAGTCAATGATAGGTGTTTTAATCATAATCTTGCCACTATAATATGTACAAAGCTTGCCACCGTCATGTAATCTCTTAAGCCTGGCTAATTGACGTGCTCCACCTTCGCCCCCCCTCAAACCAAGGATTTTACCTTCTATATTATTTTCTATATCGTAATCTTTAGAAGATTCCTTCTTAAGATATTTACAACAATTATTAGACACTTTAATATCAAAATTAGGGTGCAACATGTGAAAATCTTTAGCTGCTAATTTCGTTCTTGTTAATTGCTTACCAGTCTTTGAACTTTCTCCATACACAAGACAAGACATTACGCTATAACTTCTACTACCTTTTTGCCATCTACCAAGATATTCTGCCTTCATCTTGCTCTTTATTGGTTTACCATATTTACTGATAACTTTCGCATATGGTAATTTAGGTCGAATCATTTCAATATTTTTATAGTATTTGCTTTCTTTGCACCACTTGACAAAATCTATTGTCGCTTGCATTTCTACACCTGTATTGATAAATACCGCCTTGATTCCTTCAGGCGGTAAAACACCTGCATCAATAGACATTTTTATAAGCGCTAGTAATACTGTTGAATCTTTCCCGCCACTAAAAGAGATATAACAATTACCGTTTGTGTGAAAATATAAATCTTCAATTCTATGGATAGCTTGTAATACTTTTAGATCTAATTGATTTCCTTTGTCATTCATTTTTATACCGCTCTTTTAATTTTTTACTTCTTATACTGTATTCGTTGATCTTGCTTATATTACTATAATCGTCTGTCTGCCTTTCTTATTGCCTGACTTTGCACGTCTTCGTTTATATGTCGGAGTCATTCTGAATCTTACTGATTTCTCTTTTATCCCTAGATACTTTGCGACCTCGTGGATATTCCCGCAGCATAAGATGCTGTCTTCTTCGTCATTCGCATATACAACGTAGAAGTTTTTTACTTTTCTCATTCATTCTATCTCCTTTTCATCTTACTATATAAAATCAAACAGTGTGGCTTGATCTGATTCTTTTAACTTTGGTTTATAATTGGAACAACCTCCAACTTCATGTAATTTGTTGTTATCATTGTAGAAAGTACATACAGTACCAGAAGAATTTGCAAGGCATTTGTTAACGTGTAGTTTTCTAACGTTATTGTTCCAAGTTTGACCAACTTGTCCCCAATCTTTTAATTTGATACCTGTATTATTTTGACATGTTGAACATGTCCAATCATATCCCATTATTATAATCCTCCTTAAATTGAAATTTTTAAAAAATTGAAATGAGATAAGATATATATATATATATATATATATTATTATATTATTATATTATTATTGTGTGACATTTTGTCACTACCCCTATGACATTTTGTCACTACCCCTATGACATTTTGTCACTACCCCTATGACATTTTGTCACTACCCATGACAAAATGTCACGTGTTAAATATTTTTAATTCTTTGCAACATTTCGGAAAGTTCATCTTCTGAAATGTCTTTTTTATTATCAATTATTGTGGCTTCAGGAACGACAGCTGTATATTCATTGAACTTAATATTATTGACTTCTGTCTGTTCTTTTATGATCAGACCTCTTTCGCACAAATCATTCAAAGCTCTAATTACTGATCTGCCTGACGAGCCTATGCACGTAGCTAGATAACTTATCGAGCCTGTGTATTTTGTGCCTGGCGCCTGAGCAAATCCATAAATGATCGCATAAAGCATCAGTTCTTTACCTTTTAGTCTAAGTCTGTTGATCATCCATCCATGAATGACGTAAAAGTTTTCGTTTTTCATATTAATTACGCTCCTTTTCTGCCGTACTTTTTATATAAGTTTCTAATAACTGTATAGCCGACGCAAGACAATCCCTGATAGATTGAAACACAAAGGCATCTACAGGCTGCTTATTATTGCATAGTCTTTCAAATTCTGCTCCTGCATGTATTCTTGCCATCTTTAAAATATCAAGCAGAGCTTTATAATTGTTCATCACTTATTCCTCACTTTCTGATTCTATAGATTGTACTTTCTTTCTATTGCTTTTCTCAGCGTATCAGGACTTGCACAAAGACTTTTTTCAGGATCTTCCATATCTTCATCCATATTTTTCCAACATTCGCGATTCATAAAGCATCTTTCGCACGTTTCAAATGTCTCTGAGTCATACAAAAAGCTAGCAACTTCTTGTGCTAAGTCGTATTTATTTTTTTGCATTTGTTTCTCCTTTTTTCTTGCAGTGCCCTGATGGCAGAACACAGGTACATGACAATGCGATAAAAGTTTTATATGAATTAATTAAAAGCACATAAGGGAATTATTATGAATAAGTCATTTACCATATGTCCTGCCACCAAGGCACCGCTTATTATTTTATTAAACAATCATTGCTATCAGAAGCATGACTGCAGCAATCATTGCAAGTACTATAATTCTCATTGCAGTCTTTTGTTCTCTGATATACTCGATCTCTTCAAAATATCTTGGTACTTTATCTTCATCTTTTATGTATTCGATTTCGATTTCATCACAGTATCTTTTTTCTTTCATGAAATAACCCCCGTTATTTTCAAAAGTGCTATCGCAATTCCTCCAAGTGCTGTTCCCAATACTGTTCCAAATAAGAACGCTGGTATAACAAAACAACACAGGAACTTCAACGTTTCAAAAATTCCATCAATAATGCTATCAACTGCAAGAATTGTTTTTACAACCCACGATCTGAGGTGGTATTTATTTGTATATTTTTTCATTTTATTTATCCTCGCTTTCTGCTTTAATCATTTTTCTTATAGCTGGCTGAATATGGTTTTCAAACACGCATGCCATCTTTTTCTGACAAGGTGTGTAATCATATACACAATAATCCCATATGTCCGCCCACGATCCGTTATTTTCCCCTTCAAACAGTTCAATGAATTCTTCTCCATTTTTGGGGATGTAATCATCCTCTTCGATTTTTTCAAAAATTTCATCGAGCCACTTTTCTTCGATCTCATCATATGCATTATCATAAAAACATGATTTTGTAGCTTCATAATCAAATTCCGTTGGCCTTCCACACAATTTCATTAAAAGATAACCGCCCGTTATTCGTCCCATAAGCTCTAAAAAGCTCTCATAATCTGGTGTTGCATACCATTGATAAGCATAGTTTCCAACGTCTGATATGATATTTAGTTCATATGTGTCAAGATTGAAATAAAATCTAGCATAAAGGCATGAACCATAATCCGTATCAGATTTGTCTTGCCTACATTCTAAACATCTTATATTTACAGCAATCTCTTTAATTTCCATTTTATCACCACTTTCGTTTATACAATTTATTAGACGTAACTACATATTATGTCTAATAACCTAAACATCATTTTTAGCCTTTATTTATGCTACTTTTATGATGTTTTTACTGATTGAATAGTTTTACCTTGTTTTTTTATTATATCCAACGAAAACAAGCTGGATCTGCTCTCATTAATCTACCTAGATAGATTAATTGTATTTTTACATCTAGTGTATAATTTGCTACACATAGCGAAGATTCAATTGTGAGGGGCTTATTTTAAAGCCCCAAGTCTGCCATAACTTTTGCTATTTCAGGGTCAATGCCCTGTGATTTAAGCTCTTTAACTCTTGTTTTTTTAATCTCACGTTCTGCCTTTTCTATTCTGTTGTTTTCCACAATAATTTCTGCTAACTCATTTAAACCTGTTACTTTAATCATTTTTTGTTTCCTCCTTCTCTTTACAAGTATATATTATCATACATGTGTACACATTTCAACAGTTTTCTTTGTTTTTTTATAAAAAAGAAGCATTTTTCAATGCTTCTAATATGTTTTCTTAATTTCATCAATAAGTGTTTTTCTAGCTAGCGCCCAGAATTTTTTCATGGAATCGATACCCCATTTCAATGATCCGTCATGATTCTTGAAAAGTTCACAAATTTCTTCAAGTGAATACAGCTCGATCAATTTATAGTAGCAGATCTGGTAATAAAAATAATTAACTGCCTGCAAAAGCTGAATCTGAAATACATATGGCCGCATAAGTGTTTCAAGTTCGTCTATTCTTTCTTCATACAATGAACATTTTTTCGATTTTTTTAGCGCTGTATACTCCATCTTCATAGTTGAATAACGCTTAAAATCGTTCATAATCTGTTTTGTGGTGCTCATTATAGCACCTCTTCGCAGTTAGAAAAATAAATCTTAGTGTCGAAACCCTGAGATTTTAGCTTTTCTTTGTATTTTTTTATATCATCAAGATCAGTACCACATCTTATAATGTTTCCTGATTTTGTAATAAGAAAATAAAGAACGCTTGTTTTTTTCTTCATATATTCTCGCTCCTTTTTATTTATTTGTTTTGATGTAATCGCATGTGGATGTACCCACTAATTTTTTAAGAAATTTATTGAAAGGAGGTCCATAAATAAACAATTTAAAAATATGTGTGGGGAAATGAATTTTTATTTATGAATTAATTCGGCATTAATAGCTCAGTCAAGACAACTCTATTATAGTTTTTAATTTGTATGTTATTTGCGTTCTGTGGGTACATCCACATGCGATCACACAATTTTTTATTGTTTGCTTTTAAGCTGCGCTCTAAGTTTTGCGCATGTTTTTTGCAATGACTTTACACATTTTTCCTGTATTTCATTTTCCTTAACAAGGCGATTGATTGCCTTTTCATATAATACAACAGCTGAATTTTCTCGTTCTCTTTTCAGCTGCAGATTTTCACTGATCAGTTCATCAATGATTTTATCTCTGTCATTTCTTGTTCTCATTATCGCTCTCTCCTCCATATGTTAATATTATACCAAGTGATATATTAAAATACCACAATTTATCATAAACTATTGATTTTTATTTTAATTTACATTTTCTAAAAGAGATGCTATAATATTGTTGTCCTCTCTTTTACTTATTTCTTTCGTTTCACTCGATAATCATCGAGCTAGCTACTTATCACAAGTAGCTATTTTTTTATTTATGATTAATGCGCTTTTAGATAATCTTTTAAAAGCGCTTTTATAAAGCCTTGCTTATTTTTTTGAGATTCCATTAAGCTGATCAGCTCAGTATCTCTTTTTTTGTGCAGTTCAATTTTAAACTGCTTAAACATTTTTTTCTTATACTCCTGATTTTTGATTTTCTGCTCTTGTGTCATTTTTTTATATTTCATTTTTATTTCTCCTTTAAATATGTATCAAAATATTCTTTTTTCTTAATATTTTTTTAATTCTTCCATCAACGCAAACTTATAATGACTGATGGCCGTTGTATTGCCGTTACACATTTCTTTAACATCGTCCATGATAATTTTTGCCAAACGATTTACATCAATGGTGTTATTTTCAATAATATCAATGGCTTCTTTCCATGTTTTTGCAGATTTTTCTAGAATTTTAATTCTAAAATCAATCTGTTTTTTAACCGTAATCGCTTCCACACTTCTTCTTTTCTTATAAATAACCAAATCATCAGAATATACACGAATATCTTTTCTTATCGATACACCCATATGCTGTAAACCATATTTGTTTACAAAAGTACAATTCTTAAAATTTCTTTTTAAGCAACTGAATGGTGTACCATCTTTTTTAGTAACAATTTCTACATTTTTCCACGCTTCCAATAACGCTTCATACCTTTTTAATTCATCTTTCATTATTTCAATTTTCATTTTTGTTTCCTCCATTTTTTATAAGCAGTTTTAGGTCATGCTTAGGACTCTTTGCTATAATTGATCTTTATCAATGAAATCACAACATAAATTATTTTTATATTTATCTTCATTCATTAGATAAACATCTTTATCAAATGAATGTTTAACATAGATTCCTGTAAGTTCCATCATTTCTGACGATAACTTATTAAAATCTTCATAACTGCACCATTTGAATTTTTTACTTCCTTTTTCTTCTAATAATTCCTTATCGATATATACTTTCATTTTATGTACCTCTCTTTTTCTTATCTCTTTTCTACACTTATATCTTATCATAAATGTGTACACATGTAAATATGTTTATCTCATTTTCTTTGTTTTTTTATTATTTTTTTATGAAAAATGATATACTTATCTGTAAAGAAAAGATAAATGGAGGTGATTTTAGCATGAAGCAATCAAGCATTAAAAAAACTTTAGATGATTTTGTGGCTGAATTGACAGATCAGGAAAAAAGCGAAAATACAATAAAAAAATATCGTCTTGTAATAAATAAGCTTGATGATTATCTAAAAAATCATGATATAGAAGATATCCATAAAGCCGATCTAATCAGATTCAAACAGGATTATCTTCTAAAGAAATTCAAAGCTGCAACAATTCGCAATTACATAACAATCATAAATAAATTTGTGAGATTTTATGAAAATAAAGATCTAGATGATAAAAGAAAATGCAGTCTTGAACTTCGCCAAATAAAAGAACAACATGATCCGTCAATTGAGAATGTAATTTCATTCAGTGAGTATAAGCGTATGCTCAGGTATGCTAAAAAGCTAGACATGTATGATATGTATCTAATAATAGATATTTTAGCTCGTACAGGAATAAGAGTAAGCGAATTGAAAGACTTCACTGTTGAGAATTTGAAGTCTAAAACAATTGTAAGAACGCTCTCAAAAGGCAAAGTACGAGAAATCTTCATTCCCAAAAAACTTAAAGAGAAAATCAATAAATACATATCAGATAATAATATTGCTGATGGATATATCTTCAAGGCAAGACGATCTGATAAACTCATTTCAAGAAAAACAGTTGACTACAAATTGAAAAAAATAGCTGGTGCCGCCCGAATCAAAAGAAGCAAAGCGCACGCACATGCATTTAGACATCTCTTCGCCAAACAGTATTTGGAAAAAGGAAAAAATATAGCCCACTTAGCGGATATTATGGGGCATAGCTCGATAGAAACTACTAGACGATATACACGTACCACCGCTGATGAAAAGAAGCGTGACATTGAGGATATCTATATGTAGATTACTATATAGTTAAGATAAAATGAAAAAACTTTATGAAGATATCAGACTTTCTAAAAAAGTATGCAGTTAGCATACTTTTTTATTTTAGAAAAAATGAAGAAATTCAATAAAACGTCTTGTATTGTGTACACATGTATGATATACTTTAGTTGTAAAGAAGAGAGGTAAATAAAATGAAAAATTTAAAACTACAAAATTTAGCATTAATAGCCATTTATTTCATTAAAGAGAATAAACCAAGCAATAGAAAATATGATAATATCGCTAATAATGAAAAGATACAAAATATCTTATTCGATTTAAAAAAAGAAGCATTAGAAAACTGCTCTACTTTAAAAGAAAGAGCAGATATCATTGAATTATGCAGAAATATTGGTATTTACATTGAATCTATGTATAGATACCGCAGATATTCAGCAGAAAGAGCTGTTCAGCTTATCAAAGACAGTTTGAATTACTTATAAAAGTGTTAAGCACTCCTAAATCGCTTGTATTTGCGATTTGGGAGACGTTTATAGAAAAATAAGGTAACAATGCATGTTAGAGCTAAAAACAATATAGAGCACAAAAAAAGAGGGATAGCCCTCTTTTTATTTTTTTAATGCTTTAGCTTTGGCAAGTGATTTTTTACCAAACATTCCATTTATCTTTTTGAATCCGCAACGACGCATGAATTCGTTAACGGCTTCTATAGTCTCATCTTCATAATCACCATCAGCCCCATATTTTTTTAGTGGATATCCTGCCCAGATCAGGAAATTTTGAAGTCTTTTAACTTCCAGTCCTTTATCACCTTTTTTGAAATATCCTCTTTTTGGTAATTTAGGTAAAGTACCGTCATAATGCTTTGGAGCTTTTTTTACAGTATTCACACGTCCACCGCTTAAAATGGCTCCGACATGGTACCCGGCTTTATTCATGATATCGCCATTTCTCTGCCACTTTATGATTTTAGTATGATCGCCATTCTTATAATTTTTTGTAAAGAATGAAAAATCATTTGGATATTTAGATCTGATATCATCTTCTAGTGTTGATGTTGTGTTAAGTGGATTGATCTTATTAAATCCAGCAACAATAAGCCCGCAAGAAATCAATGATGAACAGTCACATTCACATTTTTTTTCTAATCTCGTATAGTTGTAATCTAATCTTTTTAATTCATAATTCAAAGTCCATCGCTCTGACTGATCATATCCGACTAATGACGTGCTGCAAGCCCACTTCATAAAATTAATAAATTTTTCTCGCTTTTTTTTGTCTTTGATGCGGATGCATACATCCCATCCGCCTTTATAGACATAAGCTTCTTGCGTGGAAATTTCTTTTGCTGTCTGCGATCCAGCCTTTCCGCCGCTGATTTTTCCTCGTTCGTCAATACGAGCACTTCCAAAAATCATCATAAGTCCTCCTTATCTTTATTTTTCATGTAAACGTCAATCATTTCATTCATCTCTTTAATCTTCTGGTTTAGCTCATCGCTGTCTTCATCGCTTGCAATTGAATTTGACACGTTGTTTATGACGTTCTCAATTCTTTTAGGAACAGGCACTCCCGCTAAATCTAGATTTTCAAGAACAGATACCCCCTCCATGAAAGCAATGTAGAAACTTACACAGTATAGAATTTCAACAGGTAGCATTACTGCATAACATACTACCCCAACAGCGACAATAAGCATCATTTCTCCAACCTTTTTGACGATACCATTTCTCATTTTAGAACTTTGTACCTCTCTTGAAGCCCACGCATTAGCAAATCCTGTCACAATATCTATTGCCATTAAAATTACAGGCAACAGAAAAGCCCATCCAAAATTTACATAATGCAATTTTTCAACAATCTTTATAATTTCAATCATTTTCATTTTTTCTCCTTTTTCTTCTTTGCGCTAAAAAGAAAGCTCCTAACCTCTCTTTTTATCATCCTTTCGAATTTTTTGTAATGTGTTTTTTATCTGTAAAGACCAAAAATGATAACTGAAACAATAGAACCGTTCATTCCATAATTATCACCTCTAAAAAGTCTTAAGTAAATGTGCGCTTGATCAAAAGATGAACCAAAAACAGAAGTATTTGTACTAAATCCATTTTTAGCAATTGATCCACCCAAGACCTCTGTAAACCCTAAACCGTCTATTGATATATCATCAATTCCACTTAGAGTAATACTTCCTTGTGAGGATGTACTACTTTGAGTTGTTCTATATGTTCCCACAAATACAGCATATCCGCTTGAAAACTTGAACATTTTCCCATCCAAACCACCGCTATATAAATCTTCGATGACAGGGTCTTGGATGTATGAATTATTAAAATCTTTCATTTCAATGTTCAGCGTAAAATGTGATGTCATTTTATAAATATGGAAGATACCACACTTGGCAACCACGAGAACCTGAATAAATCTCATACGACCTACCAGCAGTAGCAGGTACGATGGCTCTTCGTGGACCATTGCTACTATTTTGTGTTGCCTGTGAGACAGAACCTAATATAACTGTTTGGTTTGAATCTGTAATATCCCAGATTTCACACTTACAATTATTATAACCATATGCATGTAAAATAAAGATGCCATCTTTATCTGGATTAATAAATCTACTTCCACTTACTTTTGAACTATCATCAAAAGAGCATATACTTTTGTATTTTGAATAATCAAATTTATTATTGATGTTGTAATAAATTCCATAAAAATCTTTCATTAAAAGCGTGCTTGCTATTCTATTTGTATGGTACGAAAAGCCATTGCCCTCTCAAACTATTACATGAATATATATGATCTTTATATGCACGACAAACTCCATTCGACTGACCGGGATTTCCTGAGCCACTCGAACATGCTAAAAACCTTACACCATCATTGAATGTTTCATCTTTTAAAAACGCATACGAACCCTGCACAAACGAGCACCCTACAACGAATATCCCATCGCAATCAGGAGTGTATGTGTGTGTTTTAGCGGCCGAATCTTCCATACCCATGTTAATAATGATTTTGTCTTGATGATTTAATTCAGGATTCGTGGCAGGCAATGAAGCACCATAAAAATTCTTCATAGAGAACAACCTCCATTATCAGCTAAGCACTGACACCACCTTTCATAAAGAAAGTTACGCTTTGTAACCTCCTTTGATAGTGATGTGTGTGTGTGTGTGTGTGTGTGTGTGT
>AUXO016626422.1_pt1 | contig 12247 bp, 15 predicted proteins | sample 768731 | NCBI WGS metagenome assembly AUXO01 (sample SAMN02715735, study PRJNA202380) | gut metagenome | biome: sheep rumen | host: Ovis aries | place: New Zealand: Palmerston North | reverse complement strand
GTATATACAATAAGTTTAATGATATATTGTATTAGTTTAAATATTATCATACTCCTGATATAAACTCAAAAAAATATAAATATGTATTTACTTTTTCTAAAAAAAATGATATAATTATATAATCTTAATCAAGTGCGGAGGTAATACGAATGATCAAAGCTAAATTCACAACCAAATCTATGGTTCTGCTCGGACTGCTCTCGGCAATAGTTGTATTGTTCTCATTCACTCCTGTCGGCTCGATACCTGTCGGTCCATTAGTTATCACTCTGAACGTTATACCTGTAGCGATAGCGGCAGTAGCTCTCGGACCTATTGGCGGACTCATCATCGGCTCTGTATTTGGACTGTTCAGCTTTCTGCAATGCTTCGGCATAGGTATTATCAGTTCAATGGGAGCTGCTCTTGTCGACATAAATCCTGTCCTTGCGTTCATACAGAGATTTGTCCCCCGTGCTCTGGACGGCTTCCTTGCAGGATGTATCTTCAAATTTTTCTCAAAAGTATCAAATGTAAAAGTATCCTGCTTCGTTACCGGATTCTGTACAGCGTTTTTCAATACAGCATTTTTCATGTTCTCACTGGTCGCACTCTTCGGAAACACAAGCTACATGAAAGATAAAATAGACGGAAGAAACATCCTCGTTTACATCGTTGCTTCAGTAGGTATCAATGCGGTATTTGAAATGATAGCCGCTACAGTCATAACCGGAGCAGTCGGATGTGCCCTCTTCAAAGCAAAACTTATCAAAAACACCGACAAAAAATAAGTACCCGCTGTTAAACCGCTTCTCCCTCTCTTTAAAGAGAGGGATTTTAATAATGCAACTCAAAAAAGCCTAAAATCAGCCAACTGCAACCCCGTGTTGACAAATTGCAAAGTCCGGTTGGTAGAGTTTTTTACGCATATCATGCTATAATCATATCATAAAATTCACACAGGAGGTAACTTTTATGATACTCGCAGATAAGATAATCGAATTAAGAAAAAAAGCAGGCTGGTCACAGGAAGAACTTGCAGAAAAACTTGGTGTAAGCAGACAGTCAGTCTCAAAGTGGGAAGGAGCTCAATCCACTCCGGACCTCAACAGAATACTCCAGATGTCAAAAATATTCGGAGTAAGTACGGACTATCTTTTAAAGGATGAGATAAGTGAATCCGAACCGATACAGGAAACAAAAGATTCCTCTGATACTCCTGCCCTTCATCCGGTATCTATGGAGGAGGCTAATGATTTCCTGAACGACAATAATAACTATGCAAGAAAATCTGCAATTTCAATAATGCTTTACATTCTCTCGCCTATATGTATGCTTTTTCTTGGAACAGCCGGCGAGACCGGTACTCTCCCAATAAGCGAGGACCTCGGCAGCGGTATTGGTCTGGTCATACTCATTCTTATAGCCGCTATTGCGACCTCAATAATAGTAGCTGCAAGCACCAAAATGAAAAAATATGAATACCTCGAAAACGAATGCATAGATACTGAATACGGAGTTTCCGGAATGGTCAAGGAAAAACGTGACGCTTATGAACCTCACCGTGTAAAGCATCTGGTCATAGGAATAGCTCTTTGTATAATCTCAGTCGTACCGCTTATAACGCTCATATCTATACGTGATACCGACATGATCGGAGTTGCAGGTGTATGTATAATGCTGCTTATATGTGCATTCGGATGTCCGCTGCTTGCAAAAAACGGGATAATCACCGGAGGCTTCAGCAAACTCCTTGAAGAAGATGACTATAAACGTGAAAATAAAATCGAAAAATCAGACCATTTTTCTCTGATAACCTCTGTTTACTGGTCTATAGCTCTTGCACTCTATTTCGGTATCAGTTTAGCCGAACACAACTGGGGAGACAGCTGGGTAATACTTGTTGTAGCAGGTTTACTTTACATCGGTGTGGACGCTTTTGAAAAAATGTTGAAAAAATAATTTTTTTATTCAAATTGCACCCCGAAAACACATATATACAGGACGTAAACTATTGATGAAATATTATATCGTGTTATAATTAAGCAATTCTTTTTATAATTTTACTCAAAAATTTATAAAATTTCCAAATTCTATTGACATATCGTTCATAAAATGTTATTATATATTATGATTTAAGTGATACTATATACAAAATATATAGTGTATTTGGCAAGGAGTCTTGAATGGATAATCTCAAACGTGCATTTCTTTTTAATGCCATCGGTTCACGTCCGGAAAAATTACTCGTAAAACTTCCTCCGGAATTAATGGACCGGTATACTCATTATTTCGACGTTGCCTTTGACAGACTCGGATTGAATAAAGATATAGAAAAAAATACCGGATACGATGTCAAAGTCGCAGAATGGATAGTACCCTTACTTACTGACAGAGTTGTTTATGAATACTACATAGAAAAAGGTATCATTCCTGATATAGGTGCAGGATACAGCTCAGGTATAGTAAGTATAAGTGCTTGTTTCGGCTCTATGAATTATGAGGACTCTCATGACCTCATGATGTCTCACCGCTCAATGTTCCGATCCCTCAAGGAACATGGCTTGAAACTCGATATGGGAGTTATTATTGGCTTCTCCTATGACGATTTGTCCGAACTTCTGAACGGACATTTCTCCTCCGATGAACTTATGATCGGCAGCGGAAATTCAAGCTTTCATGTAATGATATGCGGTAAAGCTGAGGCAGTAAACAAAGCTATTGAACTCGCTTTGAGTGAAGGTGCTATAAAGGCTTTCAGTATGGGCACTGAGACCGCTTTCCATAATCCTATTATAGAAGCCTATTCTCAGGAACATATGGAAGTATGCAGAAATATACAGTATAAGGATCCGAAATATCCTATAATTTCTGTTTTCGACCACAACATTATGACTACGGCAGAAGAAGTAAAAAGAGAAAATCTGCTTAATATCACTACCCCTATCCGCTGGGATATAGCTCTGAAAAAGCTTGAAGAAAGCGGTGTAAAAGAGTTCTTCGACGTAAGCTCTAACGGAGCTGTACATAAGTTCTCAAGAGTTAGCCGAAAATGTAAAATTTATACTCTCGAAGACGTTTTTTCGGGAAATATATAATTTTATTTTATTTTATATCATTATATTTTTTAAGGAGGATATCACTATGAGAGAAATCACACCAGAGATCCAAAACGAAATCAAGGAAATGATATTTGATTACTACGCAGAAGAGTGCGAGATCGACAAAAGTGAGATCACAATGGAAACTAATCCGCAGGAGGACCTTGGAAGCGATTCGCTTATGTTCGTTGAACTTATTGAAATGACTTCCGACAAGTACGGACTCGATATCAAGCTTCAGAGCATCGGAAAGTATATGCTCAAAGCATCAATGGATACCATGAAAGATGTTGTTGAAATGTTCTACAAGGTATATCAGTACGGTAACGATATTGTAAATCAGTAAGAGGTGCGGATGCTTAATTCAAATTTATCAGAGCTTTATGCCGACGATAATATAGCAGTTCTCACCATAGACAACGGACCTAAAAACTTGCTCACAGAGCCGGAATTTATAGACCGTAAAACGCTCCTCGACTGGTTGGATAAACACCAACAAGTCGGGGGGCTTGTCATTACCGGAAAAGGTAAACATTTCTCGCACGGTGCAGATGTCTCCCTTTTCGGTGCATCGGACGAAAAAGCCCTCTCCCATAAGCTTGAAGCAGGAAGAGAACTTCTGCGTACTATAGAAGAGCTGCCTATAATAACTGCTGCCGCAATTAACGGAGGCTGCTTCGGCGGCGGACTTGAAGTTGCAATGAGCTGCCATTTCCGCATAGCTTCCCCTAAGTCCCGTCTCGGACTTACCGAAGTAATGCACGGAGTCATCCCCGGTATGGGCGGTATCGAAAAACTTACACGTATAGTCGGCAAGGAAAAAGCTATAAGAATGATATTCGGCTGCGAAATGCTCTCAGCTGAATCTGCTCTGGAAACAGGGCTTATTACAAAAATTTCTGAGGATAAAGACGCTCTTCCAGAGACTATATCCTTTGTAAAAGAGCTTATATCCGGTAAGTCAATGGCACAGATAAACGGCATAATAGGTACTATTTGCCGTGCAGAAGCAGGTATAAAAGATCCCTCAAAAGGCTGCTTTGAAAAAGCTCTTTCGGAGGTAAATGCTGAATGAGAAAGTCTACATTTTCTCTGACTGTAAGAGGATATGAACTTGACGGATTTGGTCACGTAAATAATTCCGTTTATTTACAGTACGGAGAGACCGCTATCTGGAACTTCTTTCAGAAGTCCGATCTTCTGAAATATCTCGAAGAAGCCGGTGTGTTTCCGGTCATCTCGGAAAGCAGTCAAAGATACCTGCATGAACTAAAACTTCTTGATGAAGTACAGATAGATTCTGAGTTCACCTGCTCTGATTACCTCGTTACCTACAAGCATAAGGTAAAAAATAAAAATACTAATGTTATTTCATGCGTCATAAAAGGCAAGTTTGGTTTTGTCGATAAAAAAGAACGAATTATTCGTGACGTACCAGCTGCAATAAAAGAATACATCGAGAGTGATCCGGATGATAATAAATAATAACGAATTTGTAACAGAAATAAAAGAGCTTTCCTCTCTTGAAGAGCTCATCTCCGCAAAGGACAGGCTTGGTTCGCCCGCACTTCTGATAGTTCACATTAATGACGACCTGAAGCTGTGCAGCGGTGCTGAGGAGTTTTTCCGCAGTGCCGACTATATGACTGCCGCAGCTTGCGAAAACGGTAAGGAAGTACCGGAAGAACTGAAATCCCTCTTCGACCTTATAATACCGGCAGAAACTACTGCTGAATATACCGAAAAACTTTTCAAGGATAAATCAGCTAAGCAAGTAAGTGAGATAACTGCCTGCTTCGTCGCTGCTCGCAAAGGTGCATCTGTTCAGGAGCTCCTCAACTGCGAGTCAAGAGCCTTCTACAGGCTCATCGCTGATAAGACGGGAGGCGTTCAGAATGGCTGAAAAAGGTATGATCCTCGAATGTGAGAACGGTATACTCATCCTCTCCATGGATATGCCTGTGAACAATATCATGTCCGCAGACTTTCTCTCGGAGTACGAAAGGGTAATGGCAGAAATAGAGCAGAAAGCAGCTTCCGGCTCATATAAAGGTCTTATAATCAAAGGTGCAGGCAGACACTTCTGCGTCGGTGCAGACGTTGACGCTCTCTTTGAACGCTCTGCAAATGAAAACTATGACGACTCTACAGGGGTACTCCCTGAAAGCCATATAAAACAAAAACACTTCTTCACTTTTCTCAGTGAACTTCCGTTCCCGACTGTCAGTGCAGTAACAGGTTTCTGCATCGGCTCCGGAAGCGAAATAGCTGTAAACAGCACTTACAGAGTAATTGAGAAAAATGCAAGAATTGGTCAGCCCGAATCAACTTTCGGCATACTGCCGGCTCTCGGAGGTCTTGCAAGAACTATCAGCATTTGCGGCTTGCAGAATGCTTATGAACTTGTAATGTCCGGCGAGCTTATTCCGGCAGAAAAAGCCTTCGAGCTCGGCTGGGCTGACATATATACTGACAAAAAACAAGGTTTGACAGAAGCAATTGCTCTTATAGAGTATATCGCATCAAAAGGAAAATTTGCTCCGTCCCTCAGAGATGAATACCTCTCAGGGTACCTGAGCAATAAAGGAGGAAAAGTCCAATGAATATAGGAATCGTCGGATACGGCAAAATGGGTAAGGAGATATTCAGGCTCTTATTTGATAAGCTTGTTGATAACACCTTTGTTGTTGTCGATCCGTTTATAAAAGAAGATGACCACAAAGAGGTCATAAAAAGTCTTGATAAAAGCCTGAAAAGAGGTCTTATAAATCACGACCTCTATGTCGAAAAGCTTAAATCAATGAAGTTCACAAGCGACCTCAACGAATTAAGAAACTGCGATATCGTTATAGAAGCAGCTCCAGAGATGCTTGAACTCAAACAGGAACTCTTCCAGACTATATCTGAGATAGTTTCACCAAGATGTGTACTCCTCACTAATACATCTTCTCTCAAGATAGCTGATGTATTCAAGGATACAAGAAATCTCGAACGCTGCTGCGGTATGCACTTCTATTATCCTGTAAAGCTTTCCGGATATGTTGAGCTCAACATCCTCCCGGAGACAAACGGAGCTATAATCAGAGACCTCGGTCCGATAATACTCAATATCGGCAAGTACCCTATCGTACTCAGCGGTGAGTACCATATATACTTCAATCAGCTCATATCCTGCGTTATAGCTAACGCTATATACCTCCGTGAGAAGTATAACGTATCTGCAAATGAACTTGATAAGGCTCTTGCAGAGATGTTCTCTGTGGCAGCTCCTTTCCAGATGCTCGACAGCATTAGCCTCGGACTTATGGGCGAAAATCCACGTAATTTCACTATAGAGCGAAATAAGGCTCTCCTTAGCTACGGCTGCGATAAAATGCAGGGCTGGCTAAACGACGGATGCCCTGAAAAGACCGGTACTTTCCTCAGCTTTATCGGAGATAAGCTTCCGGATACAGGAAATGACGCTTCGGATGCTGCTCTTTCAATGGCAGCTCTCATTCTCAACGAAACTGTCAATGCAAAAGAGGAAAGCGGCTTGGGAGACTTCTTCTTCGAGGCTGTTCAGGATCTTCTCGGACTTGCTGAAGCTCCGGCATATTACTACAATAAGTTCGGTGCTGACGCTATAATAAACAAACTCGATCAGCTATATGCTGATACAGGATTTGCTTCATTCAAACCTTGCGATAAAGATTTATTCGATAAGTATTTTAATGCCTGATCCGGCATACTAATAATTATAAACAAAACTGAGGAACCGAATCAAGTGAGCTCAAAGCGGGCTGACCGTCCGCTTCCCCTTCTTCGGATCCTCAAACAAATCAACTATTCACCTCTACAGCCGGAACAATCAGACCAACCATAAATCCAATCCAGAAACGAGGTAACGATCATGAAAAAAGTTGTTGTTACCGGTATCGGTGCTGTTACAGCTCTCGGCAATACAGCTCCTGAATACTGGGAAAACCTCATTGCCGGAAAAAGCGGCATGGGAACTGTCACCCGTATATCTACTGAAAATATCGATTCTAAAGTTGCCGCTCAGGTCGATGACTCCTTTGAAGCTGAAACATCAAAATACTTCAAGAAACGTCTTCTGAGTGCGACCACAAAGCCAACACGTATGGGACTCGCTTCTGCCTGCGAAGCTGTTGAGGACTCCGGAATCGATTTCGATTCTGACGATAAATCAAGGATCGCTTCCGTGTTCGGAGTTACCGACAACACCTATTTAGGTCAGGAACTTGACATAAAACCAAATATCACTCTGAAACGTATGCCAAGTATAATCCCGGCAATGCTCGCTATAAAATACGGATTTACCGGACCTGCTTTCAACGTTAGTACTGCTTGTGCATCTGCTGCTTACGCAGCTGCTATCGGAAAACAATTCATCGAAAGCGGTATGTGCGATATAGTCATAACCGGAGGCATTTCAAATCTCGTTACTGAGGTCGTTATCAACGGCTTCAATCAGCTTCTTGCAATGTCGGTAAATCCTGATCCGGAAACAGCCTGCCGGCCATTCTCAAAGAACCGTGACGGCTTCATAATGGGCGAAGGCGGCGGTGCGATCATACTTGAATCCGAGGAACACGCTAAAGCAAGAGGTGCTAAAATTTACTGCGAACTCGCCGGTGCAGGCATATGCACTGAAGCATATAACCTTACCGCTCCGAAAACCGACGGAACAGGCATGGCTGAATCCATGCAGATAGCACTGAAAAATGCTTCTGTTTCTCCGGACGAAGTTGACTACATAAATGCTCACGGAACTTCCACAAGTCTTAACGACCTTTACGAAACTATGGCTATCAAAGAAGTGTTCGGAGCTAAAGCATACGACATCCCGGTATCTTCCATAAAAGCCGCTGTAGGACATACTCTTGCAGCAGGCGGTGCTATAGAGGGAATAGCTTGTATCAAGGCTATTGAAACAGGTATCATCCCTCCTACTCTGCATTACGATGAACCCGATCCTGAGCTGGATCTGAATTATGTCCCCAACAATGCAATAAACAAAAATGTAAACGTCGCACTCTCAAATTCCTTCGGTTTCGGAGGTCACAACGCAGCATTAGTTTTCAAAAAATATCAATAATAAATCCCTATGAAAGGAGCATATTATGCCTATAGCACAGATGAAAACGAACTATAAATTCTCAGCTCCGGCTGAAAAAACAGCTTTCCTCGACGAAGCTGCAAAGGAGCTTGCGGATATTCTCAGAAAACCACTTCCGGCGATCATGATAATGCTGGACGACTGTGCAATGTATATGAACAGCTCTGAGGACACCGTATTTTTCGCAGAATTCCGATATATTCTCCCTCCGGAATACGCTGGTGAAAAGTCCGCATTTCTAAAAGAACTTGCTGACAGAATGTTAGCTCTTATCCAGAAGCACACCCATGTCGACCCTTACCGCATCTATATGCAGTTTACCGAAATGACCCGTGAGGGTGCATGGAAATACACCAAGTAAAGGAAGGAAATATTAATTATGAAATGGGCTATAAGAGATCTCCTTAATCCTGTTGTTACAAGATCAATGCTTTACGGAACAAATCCGTTTGACGTAGAATACCTTCTCAAAAAGGTTGACGCTATAGAAACTATGAGCGGTAAAATGATACAGACTGTATGGCTCGATGAGTGGTTCAGTAAAATAATCCATTATACCGAGCTCTGCGATAAAGCTAAGGCTAAGGGCAACAGATGCTCCGCAAGAGCTTACGCAAAAATGATATCAGAGTGCCACTATGCCTGCTATATGATAAATATTCAGGATGTTGAGTACAAAAGTGCTATCTATGACGGTCTTGTAAAAAGTTATAAAAATTATATAGAACTTTGCGACAACAAGGTAGAGTACATAGAAATAGATACAGAATATGGTAAATTACCAGCTTATATCCACTTCCCTGATGACGGCTCAAAGGAAATCTATCCTGTTGCCATTACTTATTCAGGTCTTGGAAGCTGTAAAGAAGAACTTGATATGCTCGCTGCACCTCTTATCGAAAGAGGAGTAGCTGTTATTACTCCGGATATGCCCGGAACAGGCGGTGCTGTTATTTACAATAACGTTAAATGCGGCGGTCCTGAAATCGAATCAGCCATAGACGCAATATACAAATTCATTGATGAACGTTCAGATCTCGACAGCAGCAGAGTTGCTAATTTCGGACTTTGTATGGGCGGCGGATATGCCTTCCGTGCCACTGTAAAACATCCCGAAACAAAATGCTGCGTTAGCTTATTCCCACTGTTTATGAATTTTGCCGACCAGTCCTCTATCCCGATATGGATGAAAAAAGGCAAATGGAGCTCATACCAGCAGAGTGAAAACTATATGGAGGGTATGAGGATACTCGAAGAAGGCAGCATCAATAACGATTTCCTTATGGTGCACAGCGACGACGACAACTGGATGAGTCCGGAGGCTACTGAAACTCTCTGGAACAAGGCTACAGGCTATAAGGAAAGACTGAAAATAACCGAAAAACCAGCTTACGTATCAGAAGAAACAATCATGCACGCTATGCCTGTCGGCGAGCAGTACCACTGGGTAAAGCATGAAGCCGCAGATTTTATCGCTGAAAGACTCACAGGTGAAAATAAATGAGCAAGAAATTTTTTGATTACTACAGCAAATACGCTGAGGAAACTCCCGATAAGGTAGTCCTCAGAATAGATGACAATACCCTGACATATAAAGAATTCATGGAGAAAACTGCCGTTTTCGGCAGTGCCATGAAAAAATCAGGCATAAACGCAGACGATAAAGTCGGTATTTGTATGCCGAACAGTATCGAGTGGTTCATCGTTTTCTGGTCAGCAGTAAGAATAGGTGCTCAGCCTGTTCCTATGGACCCGCAGAGCGGCTCCCTCGAACTTTCAAGACTTATCCCTGCTACTACTTCAAAAATTTTATTCGTAACTGAAAAATATCGCAATAATAACATTATCAAAGCCGTGAGCGAGCTTGTACCGTCACAGTTTGAGCTGAATAAGGTCATCTGCTTTGCCGATGAAAATGCTATTCCGGATATTGACTGCTATATCTCAGCAAACAGCTTTGCAGAAGAGTTCGGCAGTCCGGACTGCGATATCTACCAGCCGGAGTATCTCCACACTATGTCGCTTGCCTGCACATCAGGAAGCACAGGTACACCTAAGATACTCTCCGTACCAAGCGGCGGATTCCTCTCAACTCAGGAGGAAATGGGCGATTATCTCGAATTTACTGCTAATGATGTTATGATGCTCGGAATGACACTCTATCATCAGGGCGGTTTCGGTATGGGACAGCAAATGGCTCTGAAAGGCGGTACAGTGATGTATCAGCCTCAGTTCAATCCTATATCGTTCCTTGAAACAGTACAGAAATATAAAGTCAATATCATTCAGCTGACTTCCACACTCGCTAAGGTACTTTTATCTACTCCTGATTTCGATAAATATGACCTTTCAAGCGTTCGCATCTGCTATTTTGCAGGCGAGGTGCTCCCGAAAGAGATAGCTGACATTTTCGTTGAAAAGCTCGGAATACGTGTTATCAACGTAATAGGTTCTTCCGAGACCTGCACTATGGTCGTTTGGGACTCCGCAAGAGATGCCGGTACTGACCCGAGCGATTTCAGAAAGCTCAGCTTCACTGATTTCCGTGTAATAGACGAAAATCATAACGACGTGGCTGAGGGTGAAGTCGGTGAGCTCTGCGTGTATACCGACGGAGTTATACTCAACTACTTCGGTAACCCTGAGCTCTCAGCTGAAAAGATACTCACTGATGAAAAGGGCAGAAGATGGTTCTGCACAGGTGACCTCGTAAATAAGCTCCCTGACGGCATAGTTAGATTTGCCGGAAGAAGCAAGAGAATAATCAAGCGTGGCGGAAATCTCGTTCACGCAGAAGAAGTCGAAGCTTGTCTGCTTACTCACCCTAAGGTCGCAGCAGCTGCCGTTACCGATGAGCCTCATCCGGTCATTGGTCAGCAGATAGTTGCCTACATACAGCCAAAGGGTGACGAAAAGATAACTCGTGGCGAGCTTGCAAGATATTTTGACGGAAAGCTCTCGGCTTATAAAGTGCCGGATAAAGTAGTCCTCGTTGAAGAAATACCTAAGGACATTGGCAAGATACAGTTCAAATACCTTAGAAAAAAGGAGTATAAATGATGAATAATCTTAATTTTGACGAATTTGTTCAGGACATATCAGATTATGTCGGCGTTGACGCTTCCGAAATAACAAGAGAAACAGATGTATATGACGACCTCTACCTTGATTCTCTCGGACTCTTCGGACTTGGCTCACAGATAACTGAGAAGTACAAGCTCAATATCCCTCTTTCGCTCGTGGCTTCAATAAGTCTGGTCGGAGAGATATTCGACCTTCTCAACGAAAAGGGTACTCCTTTTGAAGAATAATATGGTGCTCTTCTTTCTTCCGCACGCCGGAGGCTCTGCAAAGAGCTACAGCTCGTTCAAACGCTTTCTGCCAAAAGATTTGACTGTCGTTCCTATGGAGCTGTCAGGACGCTTTACACGCTCCTCTGAGCCTATGCTGACAGATGTGCAGTCCTGCGTGGCTGACCTAATACAGAAGCATGGTGAGCTTATGCAGGAAGGTCAATTTGCTGTATTTGGTCACAGTATGGGAACTGTCCTCACAACGGAGCTTGTGCGTCAGCTTAAAGAAAATGGCATGGGTATGCCGTGTCACATATTCCTTTCGGGAAAGAATCCGCCGGATGAAAATGTGCATTGCTTCGATAATGCCGCTAATGCGTCCGACGATGAGATAGTCGAGTTTTTTGCTGCTAATTCGCTGGCAACAAGTCCGGTCACTAAGGACGAGGAGCTTACTAAGATACTCAACAAAACTCTTTGTACCGATGTGCGTATGGCTGAAAATTACACAGCTTCTCCGGATGATGTACGGTTTGACTGCGATATTACGGTCATTTACGGTACTGAGGACGTACTCATGCAGTCAGTTGATATGAAAAGCTGGAATCGCTTTACAAATGGCAGCTGCGACGTTATCCCTATGAGCGGAGGTCACTTCTATTTCAATCAGCATAAAGAAGAAATTTGTAGTATAATAAAAGATAAACTTGGCATATAAATTATTATCCCCTTCCGAATGGAAGGGGATAATT
>AUXO017503230.1_pt1 | contig 12249 bp, 13 predicted proteins | sample 768731 | NCBI WGS metagenome assembly AUXO01 (sample SAMN02715735, study PRJNA202380) | gut metagenome | biome: sheep rumen | host: Ovis aries | place: New Zealand: Palmerston North | reverse complement strand
GGACTGGCTTTCAAGTGCTTGATGTTGACGGCGATGCCGACGGTGGTGTTGCCCTCGCCGATTTTGTCGCACACGGCCATCAGGCAGGTTTTCTCCATCAGGGCGATCATCGCGGGGGTGGCGAGCACCTCCAATGCGCCGGAGCCATAGACCGCGGCGGTGTCTTTGTGCTCCACCACCAATTGCTCTATGTGGCGGAGACCGGTAAGGTTGTTGTAATCTGTCATAACAAGGTATTTTGGGGTGCAAAAATACAACTTTAAATTATACTCATCCCACAAAATTCACCACCGCAAATATCAGATGACACACGGAAAACGCTGTGACATAGGAGAACATCTAATTTACCGCGTTATTTGATCTAAAGCTTTCTTCAATCGGGGGCAATCCTCTATTTGCTCCTTGAAGAACAAATGCGGAAATCCAATCATCTCTACTGTGTCATGAGGCGTCTCGTAGTATATGTATATGCTGCAGTCGGCAGCTAATGATTCCATCAACATAGGAGGTGACAACATCAGCACTTTCATTCCAGCATTGTCAGTAGGCAACTCAATATACCCACCCTCCTCGGTGAAATTTTTATAGAAAATGTTTGAGCTGTCGGCAAAAATAATTTGAAGATTGTTTATGGCAGTATCAATGTGGTTATACACAATCATCTCAGCCCCAGTCCATTCGAATCCGTCTTTCTTTGTAAGCGTAAGATCCACATGACGTCCCCATGCCTGCCAAGATTGCCCGATAAAAGATGTTAGCATGATATCCTCATTTTCACTGCTATAAGTAAACCAATGAGCACCTGCCACAAGATATTCCAGCAGATTGCACGGACAATTTTTCTCGAATAGCCAAGGATTTCTATATATCATGCCCCAGATATTACTCGCTGTCGCCTGCATCATCAGTGAGAAAAACAAGTTGGTGTCATGCGCGACCATATCGGAAATAATGCCTTGTAGTTCGCACAACTTGTTGCAAAGAAGTCCATCATCCGACGTGCTGTCCTCAACAAGCATATATAAGGAGTCTATTTGGTCAATGACAGCCAGTCGTTGAGCATCGGTAATATTGCAGTCCGCCGCCCAGTCACGCAGGAAATCCGGCCAACGAACATTCTCGGTTTCTTCAGTTGCCTTTTTTGCGGTGGTGCAAGAGGAGAGGGCGAAAAGGCAGAGGGCGAGAATTGCGAATTGTATGTACTTCAGGTGTTTCATTGTTATTATTTGTTTTATTTTTCTGAATATATCGGCATCTTTTCCTGGTGTTTTGAAAAAATCGGCGATGCTTATTTTGGAATTTCGGGTGCGAAACATGAATGAATGATGGTCATTATCAAGAAAACGACTTTGTTCGTTTTACTTGGCGTGTCCGGATTGTTCGTTTCTTTATAGTTGTTCATACTGCTTTGAGATAGGCGTTAAAATAATTTGTTATCTCTCCCAGTAAGTCATCGGTTTGTCATTGACATCTCCTTTTTCATTTTTCGACGGGGAAGTAGATTCCTCTGCCTTTGTTGGGTGATGATCGATTTTTTCATTTTCCCCCGCCGGTTCCTGTTTTTCTTCCTTTTTCTTCCCAAAATATATCAAAACAATGCCTAAAGCCAGCCAAAACAAAGGGCCGAAAACACTGTGTCCTGCGGCGAGACCTCCTATGAGGGCGAGACCACCTATTACTGCAAAAACATAACCTGCAATTTTCATAATCTATTCCTCCATTTTTTCAGGTTCAACATTATCAATTTTCTTTGAACAAAGCACTGCAATCAATCCGATGACGACATTGAGCAGCGAAATGGCGAATGCCAGTCCAAAACCTATTTTCCGAGTGCGACCCAAGCAGCCGACACCATACGCGAGGCTTACCGCGATTACTAACAAAATGATCTTTTCCATTATTCGTTTATTTTATTTGTTACAACTCTTTATGACAAATTTCCTTCAAAGGTTAACAAGCCAACAGATTTTATTTTGATCTTTCGTGAAAACACCCTAAATATCAGGATCCTTATTTTAGGAGATTACATGCCAGAACAACTGATGAAACAACACACAATAATGCAAGCATTAGGCAAATCATTCTCGTTCTTTTCCTTGTTCTGCTCATCTTTTCACTTTCTTCAATCAACTGTTCTTTCTCTTTCTCTAATAAATTGACTTTCTCCTTAAGTCTCTTTTCAATATCATCTTTCCTCAAAATGATGTTCACTAACTGCTCTTTTGTCATATCTACGAGTTTCATTTTCATATCAAATCCATTTTATTGTTCAACATTTGTAGGTGTATTTTCAATTTTGTCGCTGTATTTCATTCTCCTGCGAATGGCCAGAATTATCATCGGCCATGCAATGATGCATCCGATTATGTCTATCACCCAACTGGCGACACTTTCATTGAATTCTACATTGGAGTTGAATTCGGCAATTTCTTCAGGGGTCATTTTTTCTTTTTTCATTTTATTCTTTTTTATTTGTTATACCTCTTTATGACAAATCACCTCCAAAGGTTAACAAGCCGACAAATTTATTTTTCGAATTTTTGAAGAAAACGATTTGAACACTGAATCCTCTTTGACAGAGTCTTTTAATATTGTTATGAAATCAGCTTCAGACACGGCCATATCATTAAATGCTACAACCAGTTTGTTCTCTTCCTCATCTTCTTTCACCTCAATGGTTACATTGTTGGCCATGGCTACTTTGCGGATTATCCGATATGCCGGGAGATACTTGGGCACCATTTTGATCAGGTGCAAACACGTATCAACATTCGGATTGCCAAGTTGCTCATTGAGTTCTGCTTCGAACAAGTATTGTTTCTTATCAACAACTATTTTGTCATCAGATTTTTCACCGGCAGAACGAATCAGTTTGGCTATTTCCATAGCTTCTTCAAAGCGGTTCAGTCCCTGCAGGGCTTTCCCTTTGATGAACATGGCTTCGAGACAGGCGCGACGGTCAAGCACCATGTCTGCATAGCCGATGGCCTCCTCCAGACGATCGCCATACAAACAAACAACTGCATTGAGAAAATTACACGTCATGCTGCAATCTTTCAGCAAGGCAATATCTTTTGTTAAACCTTTCAGGCATTTGTCGTCGAGCATCACGTCAAACATCTTTTTCGCCAACAACGCCGCATTGCGGTAATCTCCTGTATTCATTTTCTCCAACGACCATTGCAGGCATTCTTTGGCGGCACTGTCATAATCCTTGTCTTGGATTTGTTTGTAAAGTAAACGGCCATGGTTTAGTTCATCATCAATCAAAAGAATGTCGTTGAACGAATTGGCAAAAGCTTTGATCTCTGTGTTTTGCAAAATATGATTGTGACGAATCTTATTGCTGAGGGTCAGGCCGTCAAGGCTTCGCATACGGCTTATTGCCACGTAAGCCTGACCCGGCGCAAAGGTTCCACGGGTAAGGTCAAAGTGCATACGGTCAAAGGTCATGCCTTGCGACTTGTGGATGGTGATGGCCCAAGCAAGCTTCAACGGATATTGGGTAAACGACCCTGTAATTTCTGTTTCCACTTGCTTGGTCTCTTTGTTATACTCGCTTTCGCGTTTTTCCCACCTCATCTTTTCAACATTGATCTCATTGCCGTTTTCCAACGCCACCTTGATGTTATCATCGCTTAATTCAACAACCTTGGCTATGGTTCCATTTACTAAACCTTGGCCAAAGTCGTTGCGGCAGAATATCACCTGTGCTCCGACTTTCAGCCGCAACTCCATCGGAACGGGCGTGTCCTGAATGCGAAAATTACCATCAATATCTCCTTTATAGCAGAACTCTTCCGAATCAATATCGTCCAACTTCTTTTCGTTGATGCCATCGGCCAATTTAACACGAGCGGTTAAAATGACTGCAAAATCTCCAACCGTATCGTTCGTGCTCACTTGCTGATTCAGTATGTCCAAATCCTCATTCGTGTTTTCGCCCAAACGCATCCTGTCGAGTATGTCCAAAAATCGCAAATCCTTTTGTCGATACACCTTTTGGAACTCAATCTTGGGCAGATTCATCCGCTTTATCACATTGGCCTTATAGAAGTACGGGGTGCCACTCCCGTACATATCGCACAACATTTCATAATCAGCCGAACCGTACTTCACCACGGGCGGCAACTGAAACAGGTCGCCAACGAAAACCACCTGTTTTCCGCCAAATGGCGAATGCGTTTCCTCTAGCGAGCGCAGGAAGCGGTCGATACTGTCCACCCAATCGCAACGCGCCATTGAGGCCTCATCGATAATAATTGTGTCTGTGTATTTTAGCACATCTCTTTTTTCTCTTGAGACTTCTAATTTCGTGCCAGACCCAATGGCTTCAAACGGCAAACCAAAGAAAGAGTGAATCGTTTGTCCTCCCACATTCATTGCGGCGATGCCAGTAGGAGCCAGCACCAAGAAGTTCTTCTTGATGAGCTTCTGAATACCTTTAATAAATGTGGTCTTACCGGTACCAGCCTTACCTGTTACAAAGAGACTGGTATTGGTGTTTGCTACAAGGTCGAAAGCCTTCTGCTGCTCGACATTTTCTGGATCAATCTTGAATTCTACTTTCTCCATAAAGCTAACCTATTTGCTTGTTTCTGTTGCTTTATGACAGAAACAAGCAAAAGGTTAACAAGAAGATGGAATAAAAATGAGTCTAAATCATAAAACTGTATGTTGCTTTGGACACCAATCTTTCATTGATTGACTCTTTAGAATAAACATAATGCCTTTTTATGCTCCCAAAAGACACAGGAACATGTCCATCCCAAGTGATCCTATTACATAGTTCAAAAATAATTTGATCCATGTCGCTTTGGGACATCAGATGTTTTAATATAACATCACATGAAACATCTTTTCCTCTATCAATGTTGTCATGCACTATTTCTTCATAATTATTCAAGGTCAGATTTTTTGAATTCTCTACAGCTTGAGGATCAACAACAAAATTCACTTCTACAAAAACATTTTTCATAATACAAAGATTTAAAAATTAAACAAAATCACCATTGTTAAAAAGACAAACGTTATTCTTAGTTCGAGCATTCTCAACAACCCGGACAATAGCACAACGCCCTGTAAAACAATGGCTTTAGGTGAGCAAAGATAATGTTTTGATTTAATTCCGCAAGCGTTTTAGAAAAAAAATATAACCTAATCCAGCAAAACAAATGAAGCCCAATAAGTTGCGTCAGGATATCTCTCTTTCATAGTGAGAACAGTGCTGACGTAGGCATCATGTTTTGAATATCCTTCAACCAGTTTTTCATAGAACAAACTCATATACTCCGATGTTGCTTTATCGTCTATCTGCCAAAGACTCATTAAGATAGAGGAAACGCCAGCCTTTTTGAAAGCGCGTTGTAAGCCGAAAATTCCATCAAAAAGGTCATCTCCAACTCCAGTCTCACAAGCAGAAAGAACAACAAGATTTACATTGTGTAAGTCAAGTTTAGAGATTTCGTATGCCGTAAGTATGCCATCATTATTATCTGGCTTAAAAGTAGAATCATTCCAGGCCTTTTGACCTCCTGAAAGAATTAAGCCAGAATAGAAAAGTTCATCTTGAATGTTTTCTGTATTTTCACTTTTAGCGAAGTAGGGAATGGCACTCCTCCGCGATTGAGGAATATAATAACCATGGGTAGCAACGTGAATAATGTTGGCTTGTGTTCCGTCAAGCTGCTTGAAGGCACTTTCGGTGGCATGTGGTCCAGTATATGTAACAATATCTACCCCACTGCCTTTCAACAACTTTTCAATTCGGTTCACTTCCAACAATGTGTTCTGTAAGTACGCCCAATTGCCTCTTGTGCTTATGCTACGCATCATATCAGCATATTCTTGAGTGTTTTCAAAATCAACACCGCCAAATGATGCTACAATATGGATGTCTCTATTTTCATACTTTTTTATAATATTTCTTGTAGAGGAGACTCTGTACAAGTTGAAACGTTCAGCCGCAGTTTTACCAGTGCTGTCTGCCAAAAGTTCGATGTTGATAAGATTAAGTAATCCCATAGGAGAGAAAAACACTCTGTCTTTCCCTTCAATATACCGCTGCACTTTACCCCATATTTTGGAGTATAATATTTGGCCTATTTCTGTATCATACGATTTGGGTTGTAATTCATACATTCCCGAAAGATCATCTTCGTCAAATAAATCCACAAAAACGGGGGCTTTGCCATTAGGTAGAAGAACCATAGCGGAGTAATGCGGTTTAGGCACACTATCGCACCACGAATATGAATTGGCGGTGTACTTCACGAATTCAACACATGCTTCATCTTTATTCAGCTTATTCGCTACATCCTTCCAATGAACATTGGTGAATTCTTCATTTACTTCTTTCAAAATCTCACGTTCTTTTAATTCGTATCGATACAAAGCCAATACTCTGGCATTGTCATCAGAAATAGCATAGATGCTATCGCGCATCTTGTCCAATTCGAGTTTAGCACTCACCATTTCAGGATGATTATCAAAATACGGAGAAAGAACATTGTAACGCAACGTCAGACCTTTCATAAGCAAGGCCGCATCGTATGCGATGCTAACACTAACACTATCTGTCGGATTCCATGATGCCCATTCTGGAATATGGTACAAGTTAAATTCCCCATTTCCTAAATATGTATCAGATTCCACAGAGCCTAAAACAGGTAACATACGATTTAATTCTACCTCCATGCCATAATAATAGCAAGGTAAATATGCATGAATTGCAGTTGTATCATGTAATAGCGAAGACTTTAAGGCAACATTGAAATAACGATAGTAAGTATCTGGAAAATATTTCAACGCTTTAATCGAATACTCATAAGATTTTTCTCGCTGACCTAATCTAGAATAATGCTTTGCCCAATTTTCATTCAAATTGCCAAGGGTGATATTCTTTAGATTGTATTTTTCATAGTATTCTTTATTGGCAATCAAAATGCTGTCAATTTTATTAAAATACATTTCAGCTGTATCACGATAGTTGTTAACAGTGTCCATTAGCATTGAGTATGCCTTGCCGACAATTAAATAGTAATTTGCATTTCCTCCTTCTGACTTTCTAATTCTATCCAAATTCCTGTTCTGAACAATCACTTCATTTGGGTTTGAATCAGCAATGTAACCAAAATACATAGTCCAATCAGTCAACGAGACACTCCCTTCTATTTCTTCTCTAATCTTTATTTCTTCAAGCTTAAGTTTTGCAGCCATTTCTGCTTGATTTGTGTTATAGTACACATTTGCTAATGCGTTCAGAATATCACAAGATTCCATATTGTTTGCAAGATTAAAGACGTAAGGATATGCCTTGTCGCAGTATTGTTTGCACAAGGGCATATTTCCCAATTGGTAGTAATTATCAGCAATTCTTGCATAACAAGAGGCAATCTTTCCAATTATCATGTCGTCATCAATTCCAACAGAAGACAACGCTGCTATTTCTTTATTATACAGTTCGATCGCTCCCAATAAATCATGTTTCTGGGCACTGACCGCACCTGCAAATAAATATAATAAATCTGCATACCCCAAATCATATTCAAGTATTTCTATTTTGTGTAAACTAGTATCCAAGTTATGGATATACGAATGGTTCTTCCTGTACCAGCTCTCAATTTCGTCAATCCTATTGTGCACAAAAGCATGATTGTCAAAGCTGTTGTACATTCTATTCGTGTTGAAGCATTGGTTGAACCACAAATATTGTTTAAGATTGGCCGAAGTAACTTCTTGCTGTTTTATCACATCCATCGCGTCTTGGAGACAATAGACCGAATCTGCCCACGGCATAATGGTACATCCTCCCAATGTGCTTGCAATTAGATTAGTATAGAAAGGAAGCTCTTCGGGGTTATATAGTTTTATTACTTTTGAAAGTTCAATATATGTACCAATGGCATCGGTTGTAAGATTTAAATCTCTTTGCAACACGAATACCATTCCGTAGTTGTTGTACATGTCTTTAAGAGTAATCCCATAGCTAACAAAAGCATCTATGTGTTGCTCAATCAATTCACAATTCTTAATTTGATATTCAAGTGCGCTTTCAAGATTACCTTTAGCGTGCTCTTGGTTTGCAAAAGTAACTAGCAGCCATGATGCAGAATCATACTTTGTTTGTTCTGCATACATGTTCACAAGTCTATCAACATCTACCTTTTTTAGATCCTGTGCTGACACTGACAGACAGAATCCTGCAAATATGAATATAAAAAATGTTTTTCTCATGCTATAGCTTTTTCAACAAAGTTGAAACTTCATCACCTATCGCCGTTCCTTCCGGATACATTGTTTGCAACTGCTCCAAAACAACCTTTGCTTCTTTCTTGTCATAGTTCCGCAAATGTGCAATAGCAAGATTCCATCCTATGTAAGGTTCATACGTTGTATAGCCATTATATGTATCACTTTGTGCCAACGCCCATAATTCTTCAAGTTGTTTAATCGTATTATCCAAATCTTTTCCGTTGGCAACATTGTCGAACAATAAAGTTAGAGTGTTTACCACCTCCTCTTCTTCTTCCCCTCGAATAACTTCAGAAACGGGGAAGGCATACGCATATTCTTTCCCAAGTCTGGTTGTGGCAGAGTAATCATAAACAAAGTAACTGACAGTGAAAACAAGTGCGATACTGGCCGCAATAGATATCCATCGCAACGAAGAGGTCTTTTTTCCAGACGAGGCCTTCATCTTTTCCAACAGCTGTTTGTCATGCTCTTTTCCAACAACCTCCATCCCTTTAACGATTCTTGCCATTGATTCGGCTTGTTGTTTTAGGGTGTTATCTTTTTGGAGGTCAGCTTCAAATACAGATTCCTCCCCAGGGGACATCTCTCCATGAAGATATCGGTTTATTCTTTCCTCATTATTATATAGTTGGTCGTCCATAATCTTGTGGTTGTTTTTACATTTTAGCTAATATATTCTCATAACTCTTGCGGAATTTCTCCTGGCAGCGGTGTTTGGTCACTTTGGCAACGCTATCGCTGGCATAGCCGAACATCTGTGCTATCGCTTTCATTGATAGAACATCACGGAAGAAGGACCATAGCAGTTCATTGCACGGGGATGGCAAACTTTTGACCAGCTCCTGAACAATGCTGTTTCGTTCGGCATCCGCTTTCTCATTGGATTCTATCATATTTAGGATCTTGTCTGCCTTATTCAAGATAATGTTGTATCGTTCTTCTCCATCTTCGCTGGAGAAAGCATCTATTGACGACAATTGCATCTTGCCATTTTTCCGTAATTGTTCGTGAGCCTTGTTGTTGCAGATTCCAATGAAATAGGTGTACAACGAAGAGGAAAGGTTGTCCAATTTCCCGTCAACAGCAGCATGATATAGTATAATTGAAGCGTCCTGAAATACATCTTCACAATCCTCTCTGCTTAACGAGAAAGTATTGCGAAGATAGGAGAGCGTACGTTCTCGGTACTCTCTCGCAAAGTCGTTTAAGACTTTATCACGTTTCTTGTTTAATGATATGATTGGCATGATTATTGTGAACTTTCAGTTACCATGTGTTGTCTTACTAATCGGTTGTCCTTGTCCATATTTTTCCTCACATTTTCTATCCATTTAGTGTCGAATGATAGGGGTGAGGTTAACAACTGCTGGCTGATATAATAAGACATAGGACCGTAATACTTACCATTTTGTTTGATTTCGGTATTCACCTCGTATGCTCTACAAGCCTCCAGTACATACATAGGTGACATGCCCTTTTCAGATGCAATCTGAATATTCCCGCGTTTATCTATTGGTGGAGCATACGTTTTACCATTCTTGCTGAATCCAATATCTGTACCACGAACATAGACACTGTCATCTTCCTCTTCGCCACGATATGAAGAACCTGCATGACAAGCATCCATCACCACATAAAGAATACCTTTCTCGCCGACCTTCTTTCTAATAGAATTCAAGTGACTGTTCAACTCGTCATCCAGCAAATGGTTCTCTCCTTGATACACACCCTTCTTGTAGCGATGTTGAGCGTCGTATGGAATAAACGCCTCGTCCCAACCATCCGCTTCATCACCATTCTCATCCTCAACAGCTTGGCCGTGACCAGACAAGTGGATGTAAACGATGTCTCCAGGACGCACACTGTTTTCCAGCTTTTTAAAGCCGTTTTCTATACCCTTATGAGTGGCCAAATTGTCTGTCAATGTTATAATTTTGAACCCCTGTTTTGCCAACAATGGAGAGATCAACTGCACATCATTGGTGCCATGTATTTTAGTCCACGAATCATCCGCATCTTTGTATTGGGGATAGTTGGATATTCCAATCAGCAAAGCATGCTTTTGCTGTGCAAAGAGAGGTGTTTGCAAAATCAAAATTGCCAAAAGGGTTATAATAAATTTTGTATTACGCATAAGCAATCTATTTTCGTTCTTTATCTTTCCTCTGTTCCAACTCTCTCACCCTACGCTCCACCACCAACTACTCGCCGTGGCGGAGACCTTTCAAGTTATCGAATTCGTTCATAATATTTAATTTTGACTATTGACCATGCTTATTGCCTGTTCCCTATTGCCTATTGGCAGAAGTAATTGCTTAACCATCAATCAAAAAACGTCCAAAGGTAAAACCAAATGATAATGAATACCACGGCAAGGAAAATGTAACAGGCCGAAATCATAAGGGTTCTGAACTTCTTGAACTTGAATTCATTGACCATATTCCAAAGATTCAAAGGAAATCCCAAGAATGTCATCACCAGAAAATTGAAAAATCCAAACACAAAACAAAAATCGAACATGGGCAGAGAAAAGTATGGAACTTCACCAATGGGCATATTCCCGTATATGCGATACGCCTGCACGAGGGTGAGGAGAAAGGATATATACCACACCATCATCAAAACCCAGGTGATGACCATCAGGACTTTCAGAATAACGCGTAAAGTGTTGTTCATCGAAAAAAATTCAGACGAAATGTAAACGAGATGAGTTGAGAATTATTGTGCTATCGCCCTCCCCAGCGCCTCCGCTTCCTCCATCGCTTTCGTGCCCCGAACGCCGTCCTTCTCTTTTGCGCCGCGCACGAGTACGTGGCCCGCGTCTTCAATGTGGAAGAAGTTGAGACAAAGTTGGTATTGGGTGAGGATGCTGTCGAAGAGTTCGGGCAGGGAGGCGGCACCGACCAAAAGGAGGGCGGCCTTCCGGATGTGGAAGGTGTCGCGGATGGGGTTGTGACAGCGGTCGATGAGAGCTTTCAACTGCGCGCTCAAACCGTAGAAATAGACCGGCGAGGCGATGACGAGCATATCGGCATTTGCCAACTTGCTGTATATAACAGGCATATCGTCCTTTTGCACGCAAGCGTTACCCACGCTCGAGAAGCACGCGTTGCACCCCGTACAAGGATACACCGTGTAATCGTGTACCGAAACAATTTCTATGTGGTGCTTTTCTGAAGCCCCTTTGGCGAAAGCTTCCACAAGCAGGTCGGTGTTTCCGTTATTGCGCGGGCTACCGGAAAGGATTAAGATATTCATATCAAAGATGTTTTATTTAATGTCGTAAGTTTGTTAAATGTCCACCATTTCAATTCCAACAAGAAAGTAATCATATCGTTTTCAAAACTCTTTTTGACCAGTCCTGATGAAATGTCCCTCCTGAACGGCGGCAAAGGTCGCGACAACGGCTATGATGACCATTGGCACGACAGATTCCAGAAACACGGTCAATGGAACTCCGATGAAAAGGATGAACTCGATTCTCCATTGTTCCTAATCCACTTTCTCCAGTTCGGGCAGGATGACGGTATCGGAGGCTGCTGTTCCATTATGAAGAAACATACAATAATAAATGGGCAGGTAGGTGACACCCTTCTTTTTTTGCACCGCCCTTTCATTTGAGAACACGATAGCCCGATGTATGCCGTAGTCGGGAGTATTCAGAAATTTGGTCAGGGCGCTGTGCTCTGTGTAATCTTTCCCCGATTTAATCTCCAACGGCAGCACCTCAAGACGCTCGTAATCGTCTATAAGAAAATCCACTTCTCCTTTTTGTTTGTTATCGTAGTAGTGAAGGTTAAAACCGTGAGCTTGCAACTCTTGCGCCACCACCGATTCATATACCGTTCCCAAGTTGATGCTCTTGATGTTTTGCAACACCGCATTCACGTTGAGTCCGAAAAGCAAATGGGTCAGCAGCCCCACATCGTTCAAGTAGAACTTGACCAGACGTTTCTGTTCGGATTCAATCAAAGGAAAGTGGGGGTTGCTGAT
>AUXO015955970.1_pt1 | contig 12249 bp, 11 predicted proteins | sample 768731 | NCBI WGS metagenome assembly AUXO01 (sample SAMN02715735, study PRJNA202380) | gut metagenome | biome: sheep rumen | host: Ovis aries | place: New Zealand: Palmerston North | reverse complement strand
CCACTTCCAGGAATAAGGCGATACTTACCCTTCACCATTCCCTGATCAATAGCCACCTGCATATTTGTTGCATTCTGAAACATCATGCAGGCAGACTTACGATAAGCGAGTTTAAAGAGCCACATAATGAAGCTCTTCATCAAGCCAGTTTCATTCACCACACTTCCTAGTCCTGTCAGATTGTTAATCACAGGAATCCCCAACATATGTGCTACTATACTGGCATAAACATTTGGTTTTGCAGTATATGTCAGCACCACAGCAGGCTTATACTGTTTGAACAACTTATGATAGTGCATCATCAGTTTGAAATCCTTGATGGGATTCGTACCACGCCTGTCGATATCAGGATTATCATATATATATGGTATATCCTTCATCAACTCAAACTTTGGTCCATCCGGACATGAAATAAGCATTTCATATCCATCAACTATCAACGCCTCGATGAGTTCTTTGCGGAAGCAATATACATCATCATCATTATTTGTAAGCAGTGCTATTATTCTCTTATTATAAGTCATCGTACTAGTATTCAGTAAAATAAGAACCCAACGTATAATCAAACTCATCAGGTGTAAATTTCACATAGCCACTCCATGGATAAAATGTTATTTCCCCAAAATATATTCTCCCTTTAATATTATATAAATCAACTCTTGCATAAGGAAAATCTTCAGATAGCTTTTCAGCAATTGATACCATCTCTTTCATATTCTCCGGTAAAGCTGGAGGATTATCGAAAGTATCATGGTCGCTATAAACACCCTGTAGGAAGTTCAGATTTTCATCCCAGAATCCACGATGGTGGTCGCTATACCTTCCTTTATCAACCCAAAGACAACGGAATTTCCCATTGAAACACATCAACTTATAATCATCTATAGATCCATCACCTGTTGTATCATCTTCAAGTAACTCCTCAACAATAATACGAGACGATTTCATCTGAGTGTATGCCCACTCGCGCCCAGGATCCATTTTAAACATATTACCTTTCCAATGGTTCAGGTCTTTTCTAAATTGTTCTTTATTTATATTATTCTTATCTCTTACGATAATAACATTTAGACCACCTCCACCATCTGTTGTTTTAGCCACAAAAGATTTAGGTAGGCTATCGATATCAATATCATTAGCATCATCAAATATTCCGTAGCATTGATTTAAGATATTTCCAAGTCCTTTTCCCTCAACAAATGCTCTCACTTCATATTTATCAACACATTGCCCCATAACAGGGTTGCGATATTTCATCTTATATAACTGCAATTTCTCAGTATATCGCTTAGGGTGTTTGAAGTCAGGCCAAAAGCCTAACTTAATACGATACTGAATCCTTAACATGATAGTATCGGGTACCCAACTTAGTAAACTCAGGATTTTCAATCTCTTATCTTGATTACCCACAATTTTTTTATAATCCATCTACGTATTTTTTTATATTCTCTTTATACAAATTTTTATTTCTTCTACCATCAAAAATAAGCTTAACATATTGTGGTCTTAGTCGCCTTACATACCACATAAAATTACGCATAGTTTTTCTCTCTGTCATCCAATCATCAAGCAACTTCTTTCTTTTGGTATCATAAGATTGTGTGTCCATTTCGCAATTAGCAACAGCCTCATTATATTCTTTAAGCGAATCGAATTCCTTAACCAATTCCATCCTCTCACCTTTGGAATTGTATATTACCTGTTCACGCCAACTTATAACCTTATTGTTTTCTATATTCAATTCTAGGATTACACCATGCCTATTATTCTCAGTTAGCGTTACCAACGGCTTACAACCGGAGGCCTTTGTATATATGTCATCGAAGCAGAAATTGCCTAAAGAATAAGACAGCAGAGATTCATTATGTTCTTCTAACCCTTGAATAACATGAGGATGGTGCCCATAATAAACATAAGGAGCCACCTCGGACAACTTTCTAGCTACTCTAACATGATCTATCGATGGATAATTCACGTGCTCTAATCCTGCATGAACAGCAAAGACATTTAGATACCCGCTTTCAGCATTATTCCTTAAAATTTGCCGAGCCATTGGATAGTTGAAGGAGTTTACTCCATACGAACCATAAGGGACGCATTGCAACGGATTGGTTGAATAACAACAAAAGCCGGAAAAAGCTAACTTATTTCCGTTAATATCCACCTTAACATCCTTTCCTTCAGTTCCAAAATAGTCTATATCATGTTCCGAAAGTACCCGCTTGGTTGTCTCATATCCTTCCCTACCAAAATCAAACATATGGTTATTGGCAAGGCAAACAGAATTTATATGCAACTGCTTTAATATCTGGACATTCTCAATGTCAGAACATATATAAGCAGATTTTGCTCCCCTCGTTTTTTTTGCAACAGAAAATGGAGTCTCCAAATTGCCAACAACATAGTCAAAATGACCAAGGTAAGTTGCAATATCTTGAACGTACTCAGATAACTTTGGATTATCATTTACTGACATCCGCCCAAAAAGTGCGATATCTCCTAAAAGTGCAATTCTCATAAAATAGTCTGAAGATAAGTATTCAACCGCTCAGATTGTTTTTTTGAACTAAAAACAGATAATGCTAATTCCTGTCCTTGTTTAGCTCTCTTCAATGCCTCGTCATAATTCATAAACACCTCACACAAAGCATCAGCAAAGGCGCCATTATCATCTGGAGGCACAACAAAGGCATTGGTCTTGTTCAGATATAAGGGTATATCACCTACACTTGTAACCACGACAGGATTGCCTGTAGCCAGATATTCCCCTAATTTTGTAGGGAAGCCACCCGTAGATTGCAAACTTGAAGGTCGTGCCAGTGCCAATGCCTTAGCATTCTTCAAAAGAGCTGGCATTTGTTCTCTAGAAGCTTTACCATACAAGACTATATTGGGGTTTTTTGTTTGCTTCACTTTTTCAACTATAGCATCCCAGTCTTGTTGATTATCAGAGCCTCCTATCAGTAGAAGTTTAACAGCTCCGATACGAGGAGTGGCTAGGTTGAACGCAGTTACTAAATTAATAACTCCATCCTTATTCCCTGCCATATTGCCACAATATGCGATGTAGTCGCCATATTCCGAAGGTTCTTTATTAATATTGAAACGATCAGTATCCACCGTCATTGGCATTTCAAACAACTTGCAAGTCTTCCTCACCTTTGATTGGAAGTACTCCATCAGCGGTTTTGTCATAACAATAAGGCCATCAAACAATTTATATGTCGTATTAACATAGAATTTAGCATATATTTTGTTCAGCAGACCCTTCTTCATCAAAACAAATGGAAATTCGCTTTTCTCTTGCAAGTACTTAATACCTCCACATTTACAAGCGAGCCAAAGGGGATAGATCAATAAAAGACTATTAGTTATTACAATTACGGTATCATACCTGTCCTTTCTTACATTTCGAGTTATTCTCCACAAAGCCCCAATCAATGATGTACCATTTCCACATGATATGATATTAATATCATCTATCTTACAATTATCACAACGTGCAGAAGAAAGTATATCAACTTTATTCCCCATCTTGACCAACTCCTTTCCATAACCAAGGAATCGATTAACCGAAGCATTACCAGATGGTACAGGGAGGGTATTTACTATAGCAATTTTTAAATTCATATGGAACTCTAATTAAGTATGTTAGTGTATAAATGTCGGAGTAAAGCCTCCTTGTCATACCTAAATGATGACAGATGCTTCTTGATTGAAGAATATGCGTCAGCTTCATTATTTAGCATCTTTACAATCGCAGGCACAATATCATCAAAACTAACAACAAGCCCTTCCTTATTATTATCAATACTTTCGTATGCACAAGGATAATCCGTGGTTATGACCGGAACTCCAAGAATTTTAGCTTCGGTTAGGGTGTTATTGAATGTTTCTGACTTAGATAGGCTCACAAGTAGGTGACAGTGTTTCAGATAGGGGTATGGGTTCGGCTTGTTCCCCATGATTACCACATTATCCTGAACATGATACTTCTCCACATCCTCTATCAATCGTTTGTACTCATCCTGCACTGCAATGCCACCTATGATAACCCATCTAAAAGATAATCCCTCATCCAGAATTTCTCTACAAATCCGCGGGATTTCTGATACGCGCTTTACAGGGTCAATCCTTCCTAAGGTTACAATTGTAAACACATTATTATCCCATAAGTCGTCTACCTTCTTTTTAGAAAGGGTCAAGATCCGTCCATCATTAAGAAAGTTATATTGGACATAAGCTCTATCCCTATACTGCGGGAGGACAGACAAGAAACTCGATAAGGCTGCTTTCGAAACACTTACTATTGTATCATAGTGGGCATAACAAGTATTATATTTATCACCTTCTTCTTTGACAAGCCTTGTGTACTCACACCTTACCCATGCTACTTTTTTCCCATGTTTAAAGTAGCTACCAAATAAAGTTGCTTGGCCTTCTTGAAATGCAAGAACATAGTCAAACTCCCCCGTATCTAACCTTTTTGCATAATGTTTAAAAAGCAAAGGAGAAATATCAATATTTGCTTTCTCTAATTGTTTTTTTATAGACTTAATAACACTTAATAATTTTGTTCTAAGATTACTTTTGAAACTTGGTGTCTTTATCCCGTTTTTATTTCTACTCTCTCCAACTATTTCACAATGCTCTGCCACAAAATCCTTATTAGGTCCTGAATTAGTAATGGCAATCACGCTGATATGAAATCTAGACTTGTCAACGAGTGAAACAAAATTTATAAGTGAGGATATCGTCCCCCCACTGTTAAATGATGGAACAATAATTAAAACTGATTTCATAAGAATCAAATCTTCGTTTTAGTGTTGTTAAAAATATCTTCCAATTCTTCTCGTGTATATCTTTCATTCTCACTATAAAGGATGGACTCATGTTCCAATATTTGCTCTATTGTCCACTTAAATTTTATAGGCTTTGCAGGTACGCCACCAACAACACAATAAGGGGGAACATCTTTATTTACTAAAGCGCATGCACCTACTATGGCACCCCTACCTACGATTACACCTGGTAATAAAGTAACGTTTCTACCAATCCAAGCATCCTCCTCAACTATCACATCTTTGTCTAAACCTGCAGGTTTTTCGTTCTCTTTGATTGTACGATAAAATCTACCAACAATCATAGCGTGATTACCAGTACTCACTCTTAACCCCTCAGCTGCTCCAGCATATTTTTTCATAACAAACCTAGCGTTAGTTGAGTAAATTTTTGCATCACGTAAAGCATTATGACCGTAAAGGAATATATTCTTCGGGTTTGATAAAGTTAAAGGCGGTGCTAGATGAACTGTTTCATCAATCTTTCCAAACTTGCTTCGATCTAGGTTACTTACATAACTATTATAAAAGTATTTTAGCCCTTTCGCAAACCGATAAAAAAAACTATTGTGTTTCATATTCATTAATAATAAATTTCTTGTATTATAGAACATCAATTTTTATCACATTTTAATAATTGAATAAGTAATCATTATCATGAAACCTGTTACCAATAAAATTCTATTTAATTTAATCCAATTATGAGGATTATATTTTTGTGCAAGTAGCAAATAAAATAAAAAGAAGAAAGGGACAGCCTCCATGGATCTTCGCAAGTCTGTATGGGTTGATAGAGTTATCGCAACAAAAATCAGCATTATTATTAGTATCCATTTTTCATTGAAATTCATTTTTTTGAAAAGCCCTTTATAAAAACAATAATACATGAGGCCATAGAAAATAACAAAACCAAAAATCTGGTATATAATAGACAGAATTGCTAAGTAAACATTGGAAAAGCTATCTGATATGGTGAATAATTTCAAATCATTTAATGGGGCTTGAGTTACAAAAAGAATTACTATTTGTCTAACGCCCATCGGTAAACTTCTTAATTTTGTCACAACGCCACCGCCACTATCTGAGTAAAGATCGTCATATTCTTCAAGCTGTGTAGTTGTACTCTCCATTAATAGTGAAGATGCAAGCGAAACTCCGACAAAGGCTATACCAACCACAATTATTGGAATGAGAAAAAAACTTAATTTGGCATACTTTTTATCCTGTAATAGTTTGTATAACCAAAACATAATAAAGGCTCCAAAAAATAAACCAGTATAAAGCCGAACACCCATTGTAGCAATCATTACCAACAAAAGGATAAGGATATCAGACAAGTGAGGACGACCTATCACTTTTCGCAAACCCAACATATAGAAATATGCTATAACAATATCTCGAATAATAACTATTGAGTATATATGAAACAATGATAATACAGCAAAAATCAAAGAATACTTGACAGCTTTAGACGTTTCAAAATATAATAAATAAATTTTATAGATCTCTAATGAGGCTAGAATGCCAAAAAGTGTTTGGAATAAGGTTAGATAAAAAACTGATGTCCCATCAAAAAACTGATTAGCTATGTATGCCCAAAGTGCAAGAGACTGATTAAACAGACCATTATTGTCATCGAAGAAAAAATATTGATTTTCTAGAATTGACATGGTCTCATCCCATGACCAAGTACTAATATTACCATAGTCCTCTATATACTTCATGGAATCAACCACATAAAAATATTTACCATCCCAGAAAGACATACTGGCGATGAATGCTGATAAAACATAAGTTGAAAATACTACTCCAAAAACTTTACCACCATGATTTTTATCTGCGTCTTTCTTAATAGAATTGACCGACAAGAATCCCAAAACAAACAATAAAAACAAGGCGGCTACTGAAGAAAAATGACCGTCAACTACGCCAACAATTAATAGTGTTAAAATTGCAAAAAAATACCACATAATTACCTAGTTAATTTTGCGATGCACATCAGAACAAGCATTTCTATTCATCAAAACCCACTCTAATGGTAGGTATTCCCTGTTGTTCATAATATTTCGAGATTTCAAGTCCACCTGAAGATTTGTCATATAAAATCTTCATAACTATATTCTTTATGCTCGACTCAGGAAATATTCTTTTTAAATTATATAATGCAGAACTAGTGAAACCATAGATAGCATTAGGAATAATACCGGATGTTATAAGATAAATCTCTACATTAATATCTATTGGTGTATATTTAATACCCAACTCATCGCAAAAATCTTTTGCAAAATTTGATTTATCGCGACCATGAGGAATATATAATATTTCATCGTGAGTGTGTGCGATTTTAACTTCCTTCAAAACACTAAACAATGCTTTTTTAAAGCCAATTTCATCAACTCCTCTACGTGTAATAAAGCCACTATTGTTTGTTCCAATAAAAATTATCTTACTATTCTCACGTGAACACCTAGTTTGTCGTAACAATGAGATATCATTAAAAGCAATATTCCATTGAGGGTTGGCTATATCCTTGTAAACAGTTAAAACATTATTAATTCTAATTCGATGTATTGCCGCAATAACCTTATAAAAGGCCATAAATAGTGTCGATTTACCTTTTGTATTATAACGCTCTTTCAACAATGTCAATGTGGCGACTCCATCATCAAGAAGAATTAGATTTCCCTTAACCTTTAATTCTTTCAGTGCATGATAGTATCCATCATGATACAAATGCGTACCTAGAAATACGCGATTAAACCTATTTCTACGTTTAAAGAGAAGTCCCAGCAGATTAACAAAACCAATAGGTTTATACTTTTCGACATTATATCTAAGGCCATACATATCGGCCAGTTCAATAGTTTGCTTATTTCGCTTTTCAGTATTGGGGTGTAAATGAAGAGACAATTCATAATTCTCTATCTTCAGCTGACGTATGGCATTAATCGCACACATCGTCTGAAAGGGGGTCTGCACTATAAATAAGGAAGGTTCTTTCTCTGCAAATGCTCTATGATTATTGTTCATTGTTTCAAAGTTATCTTTTATCTATTCCTTGAATAAACCTATCTGTCGCTTTTCCCATAATCACTTTTGTCCACTGCCGCTCTTCGTTGTTTAAGCAAATAAAATACATCATAAAAGTTACTGATATAATACTTACAATCGTTACAATGAGCAGCCTCAGGAATGAGGAAGGCATAAACATCAAAACTCCTAAAGGAGCAACAATTGCTAAAATGCTAGCTACATAAAGTCGTAACAATATAATGAAGAAAAATGTCATATTTTTCTTTAACTCATATTGTACAACAAACACACTTACAATTGAAGCTATTAGTTGGAGTACTGCTGCAATAATAAATGGAGAAACTGGTCCAAGACCGAGTCTTAAGGCTATATACCCTAAAGGAAGTGTCATCAAGGTAATTGTTGCTTGGTACACCTGCTCTCTTTTTATCTTATTAGCCGCTTGCAGTGTGCAACTGATAAGATATGTAGAAGAAAAGACCGACACAAGAAGACTTAGACGTAAGAATATAGGTGAATACTCAGGATATTCACCTAACCATAAGGTAAGAACATATTCAGACTCCAAACATAGAGGAATGGCAACAACAACACAAATAAAGAACATAACCTTTGTGGATCTTTCTACCAAATTCCACATTTCATCAAATCTGCCCTGTGCATAATATTTTGTTATTTGGGGGCGTGCAGGTGTACCTATATTTGTGTATAAAGAATGTACTAATTTCTGAAGTTGGCTGGATACAGCCCTTGCAGCGTTTACGACTGGTCCATAGAACATATTCAAAATAATGTTGACGCCCTGAGTTCGGCCTAAACTTGCCAATGTTCCAATACTGTTGAAAATAGAATAAGAAAGAATTGATTTGAAGAATTTTTTGTCCCACCAGAAATGGAAATGAGATTCTTCATATTTCTTATAACAATATATCTGCGGAAGAAGTCGCATAATGACCGCAAAAGCGAATGTGAGAACACTATACGCCATCAAATGGTCGTATGGAACTACCGATAAAATCAGTACTATTAATAATTGTCCTGCTTTATCTAATACATTAAAGAGAGAGAAAACAAATATGTTCTCATGTGCCAATATCAATGCATTATACGGATGAGCGATTACCTGAAAGAAAAAAGAAAAGATTGATAATTGATAAACCCAGTGAACTACTTCCATTCTGCCTTTCTCAAAAATCATATGATTATTGAGAAACCAAAGACCTATTGTTTCAAGAAACAGAACAGTTATAACACCGAAGAACAAGTAGATAATATTAGTTGTATTAAAATCTCGGGCTAGTTGCTTATAATCATTTCGCCCCATATCAAAAGCGAAGAAACGCTGCATCCCAGATACCATTGGCATTGATATCAAGGCCATAGTTGCCACAAAACCACCAACCACGTTGTATGTACCATAGTCAGAGGATCCTAAGGTTCGAAGAAGAATGCGAGCAGAAACGAATCCGATTATGATGATCAGAAATAGCTGAACATACATAATCAAAGAATTCTTCGCTAATCGCTTATTGTTGTTATTCATTAATAATAATTATTTGATAATGTAATCCAAAGAAAAACGTTCTCCCTTTTCCAAACTGCGATTAAATGACTTACCTAATATATCTTTTAGATATTTCGGATGAAGTCCATACCCAGGTCTCACACTTCGTACATTTTTTTCTGTTACTACATCTCCTGCTTTTACATTTTCGGCTACATACAATGAACGGCGGCGTCCCTTATCAGCGTCAGACACCTCATAATTAACTCTACCAAGTGCAGTTTCGACCTCTCTGACAGCCTTTACCATTGAGGCGAATTCTTCTGGATTAAGTGAGAAAGCAGAGTCAATTCCGCCAAGTGAACGATCAAGGATGAAATGCTTCTCAATAACCTCTGCGCCCATCGCGACTGCTGCCATCGGAATGGTATTAGTCATTGAATGATCGGATAATCCAACTTTTACTCCAAATCGCTCTTTCATATCAGGTATAGTAAGCAGATTTGCTTTCTCCAAAGATGCAGGATAATCAGACGTACACTTAAGAAGTGTAATATCATTGTTTCCTTCTTCTCTACATACCTTCAAGGCTAGTTCTATATCCTCAATTTCTGCCACTCCTGTGGACATAATCATAGGTTTATGCTTGCTAGCTGCATAGCGAATAAGATTCACATCAGTAATCTCAAAACTGGCAATCTTATAGATAGGCATATTCATATCCTCCATAAAATCAACAGCCTCAAAATCAAAAGGGGTGGAGAAACAAATTACGCCTAAATCTTCTGCTATTTTTTTTAATTTCGGTTGCCATTCATACGGCATCGCACCAATCCGAAAAACGTCGCTGGGTCTCTGACCCATCCATAAACCGGTTTTTCTTGGACCAAAATCCTCGTTATCAACATCCATTGTAAATGACAACGGCCTAAATGTCTGAAACTTTACTGCATCTGCGCCTGCCTTTGCCATTGCTTCTATGGTTCTTACTGCTAAATCAAAATCATTATTATGATTTGCAGATAACTCTGCTACTATCAAAGTTTTATTCTTTATCATAACAATTCTTTTCTATATTGAGTTAAATATTGATAAAAGATTCTCTTCTAGATTCTCTGGTATAATACGAGCCATCTGATAATTATTAAGTATTCCCGATTCAATAATATTCAGGATTGATTTTTGATTAGTTGTTTCATAAAAATTACCGCAACCTAAAATGCCACCACCGTCAAGAATATTTTTATAATTTACAACCTGATTGTCTACCAAATATCCTCCTAATATATTTATTCCACATGCCAATGCTTCAAACATCGTTGTGCTTGCAGGAAGAATAGCCAAATCATTATTTACAAACTCATCACGCATCTCGGTGGCTGATAGGCCATTCTTAAAGATGATGCGTTTATCTATAGGTTCACTTAGAGAATTTCCAATAACTGTTATTTTGCTTACTCTTTTTGATTCAATCAACAGTTGTGCGATTTGGGAGGCCAAACCGCTACGCTCTGAACCACCAAATGATATAACAACCTTTAGATTACCATAATCATCTACAGATGGGTGCTGCTGTGATAATTGATCTATAAATGGTTTTCTTATTAAACTATATGCTGGTCCAAGAAATAACTTAGTATATGGTTCAACCAAATAATCTGATTCTTTCAAACCCATGGCAAAACCTAATACCGCATCAGCACAGGTATGCCTTGTGTGAAGATTATCTATCAATAGAACAGAAGTCCCTTTTTGACGCAATCTGTTTTCATATTCTTCGTTATAGAAATAATTATCCAGCACAACAATCTCGCCACCTTCAATCATTGTTGCAAAAACATCGAAGCGGCTATCATCAGAAGGCAATTCAATGAGCTGACATATTCCTTTTAGGCAACTCCTCTGGAATTCGGAAGGTGTCTTCGTCGCAAAACGACAATCAAACCGAGAGGACAATACTTCGGCCAAAGCCAAAGTGCGCATAAAATGCCCATAGCCTATTTCATTGTCTGCATCTGCCCTAAAATAAACAACTCTCTTCATATTGTCTTCACTTTCCTCTAACTGCAAGTATCAAGTCTCTTATTTTGGATATGCTTTCGTCATTGATTTTTGCCTGAAATAATTGTATATTCTCTTTGATGACTTCTTCTGGCAAATCCCACCACTGCAGAGAGAGTAGTTCTTCTATTTGCCTATCCGTGCATCTCCTTTTAATAACTCTAGCTGGGACTCCTGCAACAATAGTATATGGTTCAACATCCTTGGTCACAACAGCCCCCGCTCCTACCACTGCGCCGTCGCCTATAGTAACTTCTCTATTAATTACCGAATTACAGCCAATCCAAACTTCATTTCCTATTTCACACTTATTGTCAAAGCGGTCATAGGCAGGTTCCACTCCTTCCAGCATTCTGAACTGTGGTGAGTAAATAAATGCATGTTGAGTTATTCTTTGGTAATCATGATTAGCACCGCCTACAGAGACATTCCAAGAGATTGCAGTAAACTTCCCCACATTCATGTGTAGCCCCACAAAGTTTCTTCCTACGTATGAGAAATCGCCCATTGTACTTTGCTGTATCAAAGCATAGCGGTAAATATCAACATTATTCCCAAAGCGACAACCTATCAGCCTTGAATAGTCACCAACTACCGTATTTTCTCCAATTACAGAATCGATTACGGCTGCTTCTTTATAGATTCGAGCTGATTCCGCAATTTGTGAATTCCTAACGTCTGCTGTTTCGTGGATCATTCCTTACATATTTAATTGAACACTTGTTCTTTTAATATTGAATACTGCACTTTTCCTGATTCATTTTTGGGGATTGATTCCATCAAAACAATCTGGAAAGCAGTAGAATTAAA
>AUXO015564373.1_pt1 | contig 12249 bp, 6 predicted proteins | sample 768731 | NCBI WGS metagenome assembly AUXO01 (sample SAMN02715735, study PRJNA202380) | gut metagenome | biome: sheep rumen | host: Ovis aries | place: New Zealand: Palmerston North | reverse complement strand
GGAGACGGCAAGAAAAGCCACCCGTCCGACACGGCCGATATGTGCCTACTATGCAACAGCATTAGGCTATTTGAACCAGTTGGACGAGCATCTGTTTGATGTTTATTTCCAGTATCCTGCTTCTCATTTGGTTAATCGTAATGAGTATGACGATATCGGCACATTCTACTATGCGGCAGACTTGTATCTATATATGGGTTTGGCCAATCCCTCGTGGCATCGTAATATAGACCACTTGACGATGGAGGGATTATCCGCATACAACCTGAAAAACCTGTGCCGTACGGCTATAGTGAACAATGAGCTGATTGCAGCCGAAAAGATTATGTACATCATTGAGCAAATGCCCTTTGAAGGAGATTTTGTAGAGAAATACAAGCCGATGATATATGACAGGAACTTAATGAAAAATGATCCTGTGCTGAGTCGCACGGAGCAACTTTTGCCTCGATTGAATGCCTTTGAGCAGGAGTTCTTCGTTCCGCTCTTCTTGGGCTATTATGTAGACGGTGGTGACGGTCTGCCCAAAGGAACAGAACCGATAAGTATGGCGGCTTCGCTGTATACAAAACAACTCGATAAATTCGCCTATTACTTTTACAAGAATCGTCCTGTCGGCAATATTCCTTCCATGTATGAGGAAGCGTTGCTTCTTTTTGAGCGGAAGAATAGCGGAAAGGTAACTCGTGAGCGTTATTCTCCATATGTATATGATGGCGTCCGACAGTTGGGACTTGATGCCAGAGAGTTGCCGAAAGATGAAAAAGTGCGTGGCAGAGAATTGCGGGATAAGTATCTGGGAATGTACTCAATGTATTATCTGTACCAGAATATTCCTGACGAAAACTATCCGGAGCCGAAACCGGAGGAGAAAGATGCATATAATAAAGTAAATTAATCGCAATGAGATATTCTGTAATCGTTTTATTCGTCTTGTTTGTTTTTGTAGGTTGCAAGCAGACGTACAAGGTTCCCGACAATGCTGAATTGCTGAGCCAGAAAGTCAAGATATTCCCAGATTACACTGATGTGACAGTTCCATACAACATCGCTCCATTGAATTTTGTAATCCGTCAACGGGGCGACGCTTTTGTGGTTGAGGTTAAGGCAAAGGACGACCGTATCGTTGTCGGCACAGACAAGCATGGTGTAATAGAGTTTGATTTGGAAGAGTGGCATAGTTTCACGGCCAGTCATAAAGGACAGTCATTGGAAGTTACGGTATATGTCCAGAAAGATGATGCTTGGTATGCTTACAAACCGTTTAATATAGCTATCGCTAACGAAGAGATAGACAACTATGTGTCTTATCGCCTGATAGAGCCAGGCTACGAACTTTACCGCCAATTAGGCTTGTATCAGCGCAATGTTACTAATTATGATGTGCAAACGATCTATGAAAATAAACCTCGTGTGGATGAGGACGTTCATTGTATAAACTGTCATAATTTTCAGAATTACAGTGCAAAAAACATGACGTTTCATGTCAGGCAAAATCTGACGGGCACAATTATGGCGCATGATGGAAAGGTTAAGAAAATCAATCCTAAGAATGATTCTATTTTAGGCAATGCGGTTTATCCGGCTTGGCATCCGACGCAAAAGTGGATTGTGTATTCCAGCAATAAGACAGGCCAGGCTTTCCATATTAAGGATTTGCAGAAAATAGAATGTATGGATTATTCTTCCGATATTATATTCTATGATGTCGAAAAAAATGAGATAAGCAATATATTCAAGTCATCTGACAAGATGGAGACTTTCCCGGCATGGTCTCCAACCGGTGACAGATTGTATTACTGCATAGCAGACATAGGGCTGGATTTAGATAGCGTTGACGAAAAAACCGCGCAAAAAGAAACGGGTTTGCAATATTATAATATCAAGTACAACATTATGAGTGTTCCTTTCGACCAGCAGACGAGGACTTTTGGTGAACCGCGGCTTGAAGTGGATTGCAAATCGTTAGGACTGAGCGGAACGTTACCGCGTATAAGTCCGGATGGACGTTACATGCTGTTTACGATGGGCGAGTATGGTCAGTTCCATATTTGGCACAAGTCTTCTGATCAGTATGTCAAAAATCTGGAGACAGGCGAGTATTACCCTCTGACTGCTGCCAATAGTAAAAACTCCGAATCGTTTCATAATTGGAGCAGCAACGGAAGATGGATAGTTTTCACGACGCGCAGGGACGACGGCGTATTCACTCGTTTATATTTTGCCTATTTCGACAAAGACGGCAAGGCGCACAAGGCATTTATGTTGCCGCAGGAGCATCCTTTGGATAACGTGAAACTGTTCAAAAGCTATAATGTTCCGGAGATTACTAAGGATGCAGTGCCGTATAAACCTTCAGATTTCAAGGAGGTTATCTATAAGAATCCTTTACCTGTCAAGTATGTTTCCAAACGGTAGTTGCTGTGAGTGTAAAGCGTTATCACGATATGACTATTTATAGGAATCGCTGAATTTTTCATCGTAATGAGGAAAAAAAAGACTTTTTGTTTGGCTCTTTCGTAGAAGTTTCTTATATTTGTTCTGAAGTTTAACTCTAAAACAGATTATCATGGAGATCAGAATTCAATCATTACATTTTGATGCTACAGACAAGCTGATAGCATACGCAGAGAAGAAGGTTGGTAAGCTTGATCGTTTCATAGACTCGGAAGCGGCACAAGTTATATTCAAGATAATCAAGCCCCAGAGTGCTATGAATAAAGAGGTTTCAATAACTGTCGGCGGGCTTCATGCGCAGAAGCTTTGCAACACGTTTGAAGAGGCGATAGACCAATGCGTGGATGCTTTGAAAGGGCAAATTGAAAAAAAGAAGAACAAGACCGACAGAGGTTGAGAGATATGTTGATAAAAAGAGACGTCCGTTGTACTATCACAACGGGTAAAGCGTTATCACGATATGACTATTTATAGGAATCGCTGAATTTTTCATCGTAATGAGGAAAAAAAAGACTTTTTGTTTGGCTCTTTCGTAGAAGTTTCTTATATTTGTTCTGAAGTTTAACTCTAAAACAGATTATCATGGAGATCAGAATTCAATCATTACATTTTGATGCTACAGACAAGCTGATAGCATACGCAGAGAAGAAGGTTGGTAAGCTTGATCGTTTCATAGACTCGGAAGCGGCACAAGTTATATTCAAGATAATCAAGCCCCAGAGTGCTATGAATAAAGAGGTTTCAATAACTGTCGGCGGGCTTCATGCGCAGAAGCTTTGCAACACGTTTGAAGAGGCGATAGACCAATGCGTGGATGCTTTGAAAGGGCAAATTGAAAAAAAGAAGAACAAGACCGACAGAGGTTGAGAGATATGTTGATAAAAAGAGACGTCCGTTGCACTATCACAACGGACGTCTCTTTTTTGATATGGCGTTATGGATGACTAATCAGCAGACTGATTTTGTCTTTCAATCTCTTGCAGCTTGAACATTTCGTCACGATACATGGCTGCTTCAACAAACTCAAACCTTTTTGCGGCAGCTTCCATCTTTTTACGGAGCGACTCAACAGTCTCTTTCTTTCCTTTTTTGTATTCAGTTGATGCGGATTCATGGACCCGTAGTGTGTCAGTATACAGACTGCTATTGTCCTCAGCGGCTATAAGTTCACTACTAATATCCTTGTGTATCTGTGTCGGCGTAATATGATGCTCCTCGTTGTATTTCATTTGTTTGGTGCGTCGGCGCGTGGTTTCGTCAATTGTCTTCTGCATGCTTTCTGTTATTGTGTCTGCATACATTATTACCTTTCCGTTGACATTGCGCGCGGCACGTCCGGCTGTCTGTGTCAAAGCTCTGTGGCTACGGAGAAAACCCTCCTTGTCAGCGTCAAGAATGGCTACAAGCGACACCTCGGGCAAATCCAGTCCTTCGCGCAAGAGATTGACGCCAACCAGCACTTGGATGATACCTTGGCGCAGGTCATTGAGGATTTTTACTCTCTCCAGTGTGTCCACGTCGCTGTGGATATAGCTTGTGCGTATGCCGTTATCCATGAAGTATTGGGTGAGGTCTTCCGCCATGCGTTTGGTTAATGTCGTCACTAAAACGCGCTCGTCTTTTTCGCGGCACTGCTCAACTTCTTCCATTAGGTCATCAAGCTGGTTTTTGCTCGGGCGGATAATGATTTCAGGGTCTAACAGACCTGTCGGGCGTATGACTTGGTCAACGACAACTCCTTCCGACATAGCCAGTTCAAACTCTGCAGGCGTGGCGCTGACAAAGATGGTCTGGTGGATCAGTTCCCAGAACTCTTCCTCCTTGAGCGGTCTGTTGTCCAGAGCTGCCGGTAAGCGCCATCCGTAGTCAACCAGTGAGACTTTGCGGGAATGGTCGCCACCATACATCGCACGCAACTGCGGAACACTCACATGGCTCTCATCTATGACCAGCAGAAAATCCTTGGGGAAGAAGTCCAGAAGGCAGTATGGTCTTGTGCCAGGTTCACGGCCGTCAAAATACCGGCTGTAATTCTCAATACCGCTGCAGTGCCCCAGCTCACGTATCATTTCGACATCATAAGTTACACGCTCATGCAGGCGGTTGGCCTCATGTGTCTTGCCGCTTTCTCTGAGAAATGCTTCTTGTTCCGCAAGGTCCGCTTCTATCTGTTGTGTGGCAGAATGAATAGTTTCCTGTGTAGTGAGGAACAGGTTCGCCGGATATATCTTGTATTCATCAAAACTTGTCAGTTTGTGTCCGGTGATGCTGTCTATAATGTCTATGGCGTCAATTACGTCATCCCAGAACGTGACACGAATCACGTCGTCGGAGTAGGCGAGATAAATTCTTACCGTATCTCCTTTGACGGAGAAAACGCCACGCTTCGGCTCTATGTCATTGCGCACATACAGAGAGCTTACCAGTCTCTTTAACAAAGTGTTGCGCTCTAATCGCATATTGACTCTCAGAGATATGACGTTGTCATAAAAGGCGCTGGGGTTGCCCATGCCGTAGATACAGCTGATGGACGCAACGACGATAACATCCTTCCTGCCCGACAGGAGTGAGGATGTCGCCGCCAGACGCAATTTGTCAATTTCCTCATTGATGGCCAGGTCCTTCTCGATGTATGTGTCGGTCGAAGCGATGTACGCCTCAGGCTGGTAATAGTCATAATAAGACACGTAATACTCTACGGCATTATGCGGAAAAAAGCTTTTGAATTCCGAATAGAGTTGTGCCGCTAAGGTCTTGTTGTGGCTCAGAATGAGGGTAGGCTTATTGATGTTTTGTATGACATTGGCGATGGTAAATGTCTTACCCGAACCCGTAACGCCCAGAAGTGTCTGCGCGGGAACTCCAGCCATAATACCTTGAGTCAGTTGCTCAATGGCTTGAGGCTGATCGCCGGTAGGTTTGTAGTCTGATATTAATTCAAAGTGTGGCATAGCATACAAAAATACTACTTTTTGACGGAATGATTTCATCGGTTTGAAATATTGTGCTTATTTTTGTATGAGGTTTGTTTACGGCATATTATGCAATGGACTCAAAGAAATAAGGGAATCAAATACATGTTGATGTTTTTCGCAATATGTATTGTTGCTTTTTTCCTTGTGTTTTCCCACTTCCTTGTCAAAGACCTCAAGGCGGAGGCTTCGACCAAGATGTCTGTCTGGGCCGAGGCGATGCGTACATTAAACAATGCTGATGAAAATACCGACCTCAATCTGGTGCTTTATGTCATCGATAAAAATTATTCCATACCGATAATCGTATTGAACAGCAAGGGCGACATTGAGCAATACCGTAATATATCATTCCAGCCCAAGTCACCGCAGGACTCTGTTGCGTATTTGCAGAAGAGGGTGGAGATGATGAGGGAAAACGGATATGCCATCAAAATAGCATACAACGAGTCAGAGAGCAATAATACCGAATATATGGAAATCCTTTATGAAGATTCGGTAGTGTTGAAACAATTGGAATATTTTCCATATATCCAGATTGCTATTTTATTGGTATTTGTAGCCATCATCATTATCACGTTGCTGTCATTGAAGCGCGCGGAGCAGAATAGGGTGTGGGTAGGACTGACTAAGGAAACCGCTCACCAGCTCGGTACACCGATATCATCCCTGATAGCATGGAGTGAGGTGCTGAAAGAGACTTACCCTGACGATCAGGTCATCTCGGAGATGGACAAAGATGTCAGACGCTTGCAGCTCATTGCAGACCGTTTCTCAAAGATAGGTTCGGCTCCTGAACTCGTCGACACAGATGTGAAAGACGTGATTTGGCACGTTGTCAACTATATCTCCAAGAGGTTTACCAAGGTGAAAATCGTATGCAGTCTTCCGACGACTGACGTACACGCCAAGCTGTGCGCACCTCTGTTTGAGTGGGTTGTGGAGAATCTGTGTAAAAATGCCATTGATGCGATGGAAGGTGCCGGAAACATCTCTATCACGATGCACGAACTGACCGATAAAATCAGTATAGATGTTGCTGACTCGGGCAAAGGCATACCAAAAAACAAATTCAACACCATCTTTGCCCCGGGATATACAACCAAAAGCAGAGGGTGGGGGCTTGGCCTGTCACTCTCAAAACGAATCATCGAGGAATATCATCATGGTTCCATATATGTGAAATCCTCCGAACTGAATAAGGGTACGGTATTCAGGATTGATCTGAGAACCAAAAAACCGATTGGGAACTAAGCGTTTTTTAGTATGCTCATAGTGGCTCATTGTGTCATTCCGTAAAGAGAGACTGATGTGCCTCAATGTCTTGTCCGTTTCATAGGGCAGAATGTAAGTTCCAGCCAATGGAATGTAAATTCCAAGGGATGGAACTTATGTTCCATCGGCTGGAACCGAGAACCTGTCGGGACAAAACATTTATTTATCCTGCGTAGCCATAGTCAGGCTGCGAACAGCGACGATTGGCTAAAGACTCAAAACATCAGCGGATGGCAAAAAAATAAGCTTTCCGTGAAGGGGAAAGCTTATTTCTGGTAATTCGTTGTTAAACTTTTCTTGCTTTGTATAAATATTCTGCTATCACACTGTTTGTGGATACGTTATGTACGATAATCTTTAGCTGCTTGTTTTCAACTTTACCTTCAATTACTGTGGGGAAGTCAACATGCTTGCCACCATTCTTGGGACCATATAGACGGGGTCCGCCGCCTACAATTTGTGCCCATTTGTGTTCCTTTGACGGTTCGTCATAGCGGAAACAGTGTTGGTGAGCGGTAATAATCAACTGGCATCCGGCTTTTTCTAAAGCCGGTCCCCATAGTCTTGCGCAAGTGCGTTGCCAGGCGGCGAAATCTGTTGAATAGCGTTCGTCTTTATCGTCGGGCATGATGTCGCCGGGATTGGAACGGGGATTCGGGTCGAATAAAGGGATGTGGCAAAAAGCGACGATGAAAGGAGCTGATGCTATCTCAGGAGCTTTCAAAGCATCCTCGAGCCACAGTTTCTGTGCTTCGCGATAGGGCTGGCTGGTATGCATGCCCATCATGCGGGGATTGGTGTCAACTTTGTCTTCAGCAGTGTCCAGACCAATCATGGCGATGTCGCCCATGCGTACCGCGAAGTTGCGGCCTAAATCCCAGTCGCGTGAAGAGCGCTCCTCGGGTTGGCGATACATCCACACACGCTCCAAGTGCCAATTGGCTATGCCTCGGTCGTCGTGATTGCCCGGTGCAAATAAATAGGGGATATTTGCCGCATAGTCTCTGCGGTCCATCTCTGGTTGTAAGAATATTTTTTTCTGTTGTTCTACCGTGTCGGTGCTGTTGTTGGCATCACCGTTCCATATAACGCACGATGGCTGCAACGCAGCGATTTTGTCAGTACATGCCGCAATGGCCGGCCATTGTACGTGTGTGTCGTTGATGACACAGAAGTGCGCCTTGGCTTTCTTTCCCGCAGTAGTGAAAGAATAGATATTGGGATCTATCATTGTTTCTTTCAGACTGTTGTGCCGGTAATCTATATACTCGATGTGCTGTGCGCCTATGCGGTAATAATATTTTGTGGCGGGTTTCAGCCCTGTCAATCGCACACGCATGACATCTTCGTTAACGTCGGTCAGTCGGAAACCGCCGCACATGACGCGCTTTGATCCGCTCATGTCGGCATTCTCACTGTAATCAACAAATCCGTTGGCAAGTTTGCTGACAGAGAAAGCTATTCCCATACTTGTTTCTGCATAGTTTTGCAACATTGGCGCAGAGTCAATCAGCGGTTTGTCTGACTTGTCGGGAGTTTCTTCGGGTATTTGCAGACCGGTAGTGGTCTCCATCGCTGTAGCAGTTGTTGCTGCGGCGGCCAAGGCTGCGCTTTTAAGAAAATTTCTTCTATTCATTATTTATATGATTTATTTTGTTCTGTTCAGACTATTATGGCAGTCATGAATAAAAATTAACTGTCAGAATTTTACATAATCCAGGCATGCCTCTGCCACGGTACAGACATTGATAGAGATGCCGAGATAGTATCTCATCCTGTCAAAATCATCATGCTCGTATATGGTGAGGAAATCCGTGAACTCGTCAGCCATTCTGTGCCTTTCGGTTATCAAAGATGTAGTTTCCAACTTGTTGTTGATACATAAATGCAACGCTTTGAAATTATCGGGTGCTCCCTCTATTTTTATCCAGCCGTTTTCACCCTGAATCTGCATGAAGCCAGGTGAGTCAGAGTCTTTTGCCCCCGTGCATTCAGCTACAAAAGTGGGATAGGAGAGAACCGCGATGCCGGAGGTGTCAATGCCGTTATGACCTTTGACAGGGAAGTACACCGTTTTTTCCGGCATGCCAAAAAGACTGACCACAAAGTTTATGTTGTAAATGTTTAAGTCAAGCAACGTCCCGCCGGCAAATTTTGGGTCGAACACGGGATGTACATTGCCGCTTAAATATTGCTTATAGCGCGAAGAGTATTTGGAAAAGTTGCATTGTACAATTTTTATGTTGCCGATTTTCGCCAAGGTCTGTCTGACAGTTTCAAAGAACGTGTTATGCAGGAAGGTGACCGCTTCAAACAGATATAGATGTCTCTCCACAGCGATTTGTGCAAGTTCTTTTATCTCTGAAGCATGAATGCAGGAAGGCTTTTCCAATATGACGTTCTTACCTGCCAGCAAAGCCTTTTTTGTATATGCGTAATGCAACAGATTGACAATACCGATATAGACAAAATCAATATCAGGGTCATTTAACAGCGTGTCGTAGTCAGTGAATAGTCTGGGGATATCATATTCTTTTTGAATTTCTTCGCCTTTTGCTATACTTTGCGGTCTGACGCAGATGGCTTGTACGGTGATGCCTTTAAGGGGTTTTAATGCGCTTAATGCAGATTGCACAATATTTCCGTTACCGATAACAGCTAAATTCATTTTAAATTAATCTTTACATTGCAAAATTAAAATTGTTTGATTGAACTGCGTAAAAAAAATGATAAAATATGGTTTATAGCGTAAAAAAAATGAACTGCAAAGAGGAACAAAATATAAAAAAATGGTAATTTTGCGAATATTTATGAAATTTCGAAAAAATATTAGAGAATATATGGAATCAAAACGTATTTATACATTTGGAGCTGGTCATGCGGAAGGCAGAGCCGACATGAGAAACCTTTTAGGCGGAAAAGGTGCAAATTGTGCGGAAATGAATTTGATAGGAGTTCCAGTGCCTCCTGGATTTACTATTACTACAGAGGTATGTAATGAATATTATAAAGTAGGCCAGGAAAAGATAGTTGAATTGCTTGAAGATGATGTCAAGGCGTCAATCCGCCACATCGAGAATCTGATGTCAAGCAAGTTTGGCGATGCTACTAATCCGTTACTGGTCAGTGTCCGTTCGGGCGCGCGTGCTTCTATGCCGGGTATGATGGACACAATCCTTAATCTGGGCCTTAATGATGAGGTTGCTGAAGGAATGTGTAAAAAGACTCAGAATCCTCATTTCGTATATGATTCCTACCGCCGCTTTATCCAAATGTATGGTGATGTCGTTTTGGGCCTGAAACCTGTAAACAAGGAGGATATAGATCCGTTTGAAAAAATCATTGAAGAAGTCAAGGCTGTACGCAATGTCAAACTGGACAAAGACCTCTCGGTTGACGAGTTGAAACAACTGGTAAAACTTTTCAAAGAGGCTATCAAGAAGCAGACAGGCAAAGATTTTCCTGATAATCCGATGGAGCAACTTTGGGGTGCGATATGTGCTGTCTTCCGTAGTTGGATGAACGAACGTGCCATTCTTTACAGAAAGATGGAAGGAATTCCCGACGAGTGGGGTACAGCAGTGTCGGTCATGGCAATGGTTTTCGGCAATATGGGTGAAACATCTGCTACAGGTGTATGCTTCAGTCGTGATGCTGCCACAGGAGAGAATATCTTCAATGGCGAGTATCTTGTCAATGCCCAAGGCGAGGATGTTGTGGCAGGTATCCGTACACCGCAACAAATTACCAAAATCGGTTCTCAGCGCTGGGCTGCCCGTGCCGGTGTTTCAGAGGAAGATCGCGTGAAGAAATATCCTTCTATGGAAGAAGCTATGCCTGAAATATACAAACAGTTGTATGAAATCCAAGACAGACTGGAGAAACATTATTGCGACATGCAGGACATGGAGTTTACTGTTCAAGAGGGCAAGCTCTGGTTTTTGCAGACCCGCAACGGCAAGCGCACAGGTACAGCAATGGTTAAGATAGCCATGGACTTAGTTAAAGAAGGTCTGATAGATGAAAAGACGGCTATCATGCGTTGTGAACCGCAAAAACTGGACGAATTGCTTCATCCTATTTTTGACAAGAAGGAATTGGCAAAAGCCAAACCTATTACTCAGGGTTTGGCTGCAAGTCCGGGTGCTGCATGCGGTCAGATTGTATTCTTTGCTGACGATGCAGAGCAATGGCACAATGACGGATATAAAGTCGTGATGGTCCGTATAGAGACCTCTCCTGAAGACCTCGCAGGTATGTCGGCTGCTGAAGGTATCCTCACAGCGCGTGGCGGTATGACTTCTCATGCTGCGGTTGTTGCTCGTGGCATGGGCAAGTGTTGTGTCAGTGGTGCAGGTGCCATTGTCGTAGACTACAAAAATCGTACGGTAGAAATAGAAGGCGTCAAATATAAGGAAGGTGACTTCTTATCATTAAATGGTTCCACAGGACAGGTTTATGCAGGTCAAATCCCGACCAAGGCCGCAGAGTTAAGTGAGGATTTTAAGACTTTGATGGATTTGTGCGACAAATACACCAAACTGCAAGTCAGAACCAATGCCGATACACCGTATGATGCCCAGATAGCACGCCAATTTGGTGCGAAGGGTATAGGCTTGACACGTACAGAGCACATGTTCTTCGAAGACAAGAAGATAGTTGCCATGAGGGAGATGATTCTCGCCGATACAGTTGAGGGAAGAGAGAAAGCACTGGCAAAATTGCTTCCTTATCAAAAAGCAGACTTCAAAGGTATCCTCAAGGCTATGGATGGCTGTCCTGTCAATATCCGCTTGCTTGATCCACCATTGCACGAGTTTGTGCCGCATGATTTGAAAGGTCAGGAGACAATGGCAAAGGAGATGGGCGTCAGCATTGAGTACATCCAGCGTCGTGTGAACAGTCTGGCAGAAAATAATCCTATGCTGGGTCATCGTGGATGCCGCTTGGGAATAACCTTCCCTGAGATTACCGCAATGCAGACACGCGCCATCCTTTCAGCTGCATGTGAACTGAAGAAAGAAGGATTTGATCCTCAGCCTGAAATCATGGTGCCGCTGATAGGTATTCTTTATGAATTGACACAGCAGAAAGAAGTTATCAAGAAAACAGCAGAGGAGGTGTTCCAAGAACAAGGCGTACGTGTTGATTTTGAAATAGGTACGATGATAGAGATACCTCGCGCATGTCTGACAGCAGATAAGATAGCTACGGAGGCAGAATACTTCTCTTTCGGTACAAACGACTTGACACAGATGACATTTGGATATTCTCGCGATGATATAGCATCATTCCTTCCTGTATATCTCGAGAAGAAGATTCTGTCTGTTGATCCGTTCCAGGTGTTAGACCAAAATGGCGTTGGACAATTGATAGACATGGCAGTTAAAAAAGGACGCAGCGTTCGTCCGAATCTGCGTACAGGTATCTGCGGTGAGCATGGTGGCGAACCGAGCAGTGTGAAATTCTGTGCGAAGGTAGGTATGAATTATGCTTCATGCTCTCCATTCCGTGTTCCTATCGCCCGTCTAGCCGCCGCGCAGGC
>AUXO010301330.1_pt1 | contig 12250 bp, 6 predicted proteins | sample 768731 | NCBI WGS metagenome assembly AUXO01 (sample SAMN02715735, study PRJNA202380) | gut metagenome | biome: sheep rumen | host: Ovis aries | place: New Zealand: Palmerston North | reverse complement strand
TTTATTAAATTTAAGTATTTATTATATGTTTTTAAATTTAATATATTTTCCATAAATGAATCCTCACAAATACGATAAATATTATAACAAATAATTAATGTAATGAAAAGAAAAAGGATGTCTATTTAAAATAGGCACCCAAAATCTTAATTATCGAAGTCATCATAGTCATCATCATCAATATATTCGTCGTCAGAACAATTATCAGGATTATCCCAATCATATTCATCATTAAAATTATCTAATGAATCATCTGTTATATCATCATCAAAATAATCTAAATAATTATCAAATCCACAAAATGGGCATATATCTGAAAATAAACTGAAAAACTCATTTTTACACTTTTTACAAATCATATGTATTTCCAAAATATAATCTTTATAAGATTAATTTTCTTCCCTTACTTATAATTTCAAATCGGCAGCAATAAATCCAATATTCGAATTAGCACTTTTTTCCATCAATCCTAATAATTCTATAACAGCTTTTTGCATTTGTTGCTTATTATTAGAACGATATGCTACGACAAGCTGGTTTTTCCAATAATCTGCTTTTTGGCCATTAACATATTTTGCCTCATCACTAACAAGATATCCGCCAAAATTAGCCAACCAATCAAAACTATCAAATAAAACGTCAACATTCAAACTACGGATTTCTCCAATTATATACTTTTTATTTTCCTCAATTGTTTCGCTATCATATGAATTTTTTAATTGTCGATACTTTGTTTTAGAATCCGAACTACCATATTTATTTATATTATTTGAAATATTCTCAAGTTCAAATTCAATATTGCTAGTAGCTTTTTCTCGATCATATGCTCTCTCTTTATTAAGTATTGCTGTATGGACATCGTAAAATCTTTTAATAAAAAATTGAACTTTATCAGTGTCACTATTAATATAATCATAAACATCATCAAATTCATCTCTTAATGATGTAAGCTGCTGTTCTAAATCTGATATATCAACATTATTATTTTTTAATTTCTTAATAGAAATCTCAAGCTGATCAAATTGTTTATCTACTTTTTCAAGTTGATCTTCAAATGAGATACGTTCATTCTTATCTCTTAACGTTTCCTCTGGAATAACATAATCAATTGAAGGAATATATCCAGTAACATGATTAGTTCTTGATTCATCTTGTCTAATTGTAATTTCAATATCAGTATTTGCAGGTATTGCAAATCTCATTGCAGAAGATTTAATGTGAATACATCCTATCCAATTATTTGCTTCTGGATTATCAAATAATTCTCCTTCCCATATATGAATATCAATTGAATCTTCAATTTTAGGATTCAATTCCTTTGTAGTATGGAATGTTCTAGTAGCCTCGGCTGGCAAAGGTGTATTCTTTGCAATCAAAGGTGAAAGCATATTGTTTATACCATCAGTTATTAAAACACATACTGAAAAAGTAGCTGGAGGAGCAGACATTTTTAAATTATTTGCGTTATGTTTAATATTAAATTTATCATTTACTAATGGTATTTCTTTTCCTGATTTATCTAGAATTTTTATAATAAATAGATTATTTTCATTCGGAAAACAAATTTTAACATCCAAATCAAATAAACCACTTTCACTATCTAAAAAATCAACCCAACCACTTGTCCAAACACTACCGGCTCCAGTTTCATTTTTTACCAAATCAATTTTAATTCTGTCTAACTGAATATTATTTATATTTTTTACAGTACCAACAATATTTGAATAATCATTAGCTGTTATTGGTTCAAATTGTAAATTTAAATCCAATGCATCAGTATTAGACATTTCTTCATCAACAACATCAATCGAACAAGTGCCTCCATAAATTGCCGCTCCTTCAGCAACAACTGTCATAGGATTAAGAGAACATTCTAATTCAACATTAAATGTTTCTTTTAATTTTTTTCTTACAAGTGGAATAAAAGTACTACCTCCAACTAACAATATCTTATCGATTTTACAATTTGGATCAAAACGCACTGCTCCATCAAGGGCATTTTTCGCAATATCAATACAAGCATCAACAGTATCAACAATCAGTTTTTCAAAATCTTCTCTTTTAATTATTGTTGAAAATTCAATCATTACACCATCATTATCTTCAACATCAAATATTTCAATCATTGATTCTTTTGAAGAACTTAATTCTATTTTACATGCTTCGCATGTCTTCTTTAATATATGCTCAAGTAATACATTTCCTTCAACAGAGTATTTTTTAGCTAATTCAGGCTTTATTAATTTTTCATAAATTAATCTATCTATATCACTACCACCACAATAATTATCGCCTTCACTATTAATTACTGTTAAACGTCCATCATGAGTAGATAATATTGATACATCTAATGTTCCACCACCATAATCAAAAACCATCCAATATTGATCTTTCATTCCTGGTTTTACACCATAAGCAATTGCAGCAGATATTGGTTCTTGTAATAATATAACATTTCTAAAACCCGCCAAATCTGCAGCATTTTTAGTTGCCTCATTTTGTAATGAAGAAAATGCTGCAGGAACAGTTATAACAACATCCTTAACATCTTTTCCTAATCTTGATTCAGCATCTCTCTTTAATGACTTTAATACTTCTGCTGATAATTGTTCTGGAGTTAAAGAAATATCTGTATCATCAATTTTATAAACATCCTTTGTCCCCATTTTTCTCTTAAAACAAGTAATTGCTTTGGGATAATCTAATGCTCTACGACCAATTAAATATCTACCCCTAACATATGCTACTGCTGATGGTGTTACATTCATTCTATCAGCAATATTATCAACGATACAACATTTATTATCCTCAGTAGGATAAGCAATAGCAGAATTTGTTGTACCTAAATCAATTCCACAATCAAAAAACTTATTCATAAAATTATTCCTCCGTTTTCAATTTATAAGTAGCAATATATTCATCATTTTTTTCAACTGTTGTTACTTCATGATCCCATTTATCGAAAACATATTCATTATTAACATCATCAGATTTTATCAGATTATCAGGTATTGTTACTGTATCACCATAATGATAAATTACTTCTGATATTACAGTACCATCATCATTTTTAAAAACAATTTGATAATCAATATATTTCTTTGTGTATGTTGCTCTAAACACTTCATTTTTTTCAGCATTTTTAGGTTCTTTAACCCAACCTAAAAACTCATAACTATACGTGTTATCAGCAGGTCTACTTTTAATTGACTCTGGAATAATAATCTCATCTCCGAAGTAATAATTTTTTCTTTCAACAACTTCGTTAGTATCATCATAAATAAAAACAATAGAAACAATATCTTTATTATTAACCATTTCAGAAACATTATTCATATTTTCTTTCATAGAATTAGAAATAGAAAATAAATTAATTATAACAAGTATAGCAAAAATTATAAAAACTGATAAAAAGATCAATTGAAACAATTTATCTTTTAAAAGCTCAACAATACATTTTTTGGGTTTTGAACCCATAGTTTCATCAATTTTTTTAGGTTCTGTATCTACTATTGGTTCTTGGAGTTGTGAAGAATTACTATCCAAATTCTTTACAGTCAAACCAATAACAACTTGACCCCTTGAAACAACAATACCATTTTGTAAAATCATTGGTTTAACCATTTCAGAAATAATTGCTTTCTGATCATCAATACCTTGAGGTAAATCATTATGAATAACTTCTAAATTCATTCCATAGTCAAATGATTGACCAGTTAAATCTTTAATTTCTACACCATTTGAATCTAAAAAACGCTTCATAGTTCTTAATGAGCTATTAGCTGCCATCTTCTTCTCAACTGGTGCATTAGCAACCCATTTTTCTAATCGCCAATAAGCGATTGCTAATTCTATTATATTATCCATACTAAACCTCCTTAGTAATAACTATCTCTTATAGTTCTGGTATAACAAGAATAAGCTGTTATTCCACCTAAATCGTCACCATCGTTATCAATAACACAATGCCAATGATCAGAATTAGGAATTTTTATTCGACATGGATTTGATATTTGTCTTCCACCATAATAATTATAAGCTTCACCATTTTTATATTTCTCATAATTATAATCATCCATAACACGAACATATCCTATGTAAGAAAGCTCTACTTCTACAAATTTAGTTTCACCAAAACTAATAAAAACAAAACCAAGATCATAATGTTCATGTGGAATTCCTAATGATTTCAACAAAGCAAGAGCATCTGTTTCTCCTGCCTTAGCTGCTTTTAACAAATAAATTTTCGCCATACTAATGTCTTTTATACAACCATCGCCTTGAATATAGCATAATGCAACAACAAGCATTGATTTTCCAAATCCAGCATCAGCTGCTTTTTTATACCATGAAAAAGCAGTTTTAGAATTCTTTCTTACACCTTCGCCATTAAAATACTTTGCACCCATATCATGCATTTCAACTGGTGTTAAATCATATTCAGATACACCAAGTTTTTCGTATCCAAAAGCATATCGAAGTCTTTTTTGGATATCCGAATCAGATTCTTTATAAATTGCTTTTGCTAGTTTTAATGCTTCATCTTCTTTATCATTATCTTTTAAAGCAATAATACACCCAATTACAGCACGCATATAAATATCTTGAATTCTTTTTGTGAAAATATATGTCTTATCATAATTATCAAATACAAATTGCTTTACTAATTTAACAATTTCTAAATTTGTAATAATATCATAACCTTGTATATTATCAGGCAATTCTTTATCATTTATATTTGAAATTTTAATTTGAATTTTATCAGATTTTTGAACTAACCTTTCTGTATAATAATCAAGTAATGGATCACCGCCATCAAGAATATCTATTGTACGTAAGAATTCTTTTAATTCTGATAAGCTAAGATAATCTAAGCAAGATAAAAGTGGTTCAACAAATAAAGATTTAAACACACTTGCAATATCATTACTTTTATCGTTTTCATTGCAACGATTTTGCTTAACTAATATATCTGAAATTTCATCATTGCTTAGCTTATAGAAATCATTCAATGTACAAATAAAAGTATCCCATTCCTTAGTCATAGTAAATTTCATATCTTTCACAAGTAAATGAAAATAACATGCAAGCATTAAATCAAGATTATATTTATCTTCTTTAAACCATTCAAATATTAATTTTGATTCCCATATTTTGGAATATTCACTACTATTAAACCAAAAAAACTTTTGAGAAGTATCCTTAAGTGAAGAAATTGCAGATTGGATATTGCTTAAATCCCTCATAGGCTTATCAATATTTTTCAAATCAAAATCCGAAGTGATTGCTTTAGTTATATTAAGCTTATTATACTTTTCAACTTTATCTCTAACCATCATTGCCTGTGACTGTGTCGAATTAATGGATAAACCTAAAATAAAATAAGGATTTAACAAGAAACTATTATAAATTGTTTTTGATTTGCTTTTAATAAGTTCCATGTTTTCTTTTGGATCATCTAACATAGTTCTATATTTTTCTATTTCATCCGAATCTTTCTTTATACCATCTTCAATTTTATTTGTCCATTTTGATATCAATTTATCAATTTCTTTACAATTGTTTTTTAAATCTTTTTCTGGATTATATTCAAGTTTATTCAAAGCATCACAAGCTTTAACAAAGTATGAACGTCCAGTACCTATAACATTTTTATTTATCTCTTTAAAATTATCTAAAGAAGATGATAAATATTTTGAGAATTCCTCTTTATTTTTTTCGATTTCTTCTAATTTTATTTGATTGTCAATAGAATCATTTAATATAGATATTAAATCATCAATATGTTTTTTATTTTCTTTTAATGATAATTCTGAATCATATTCTTCTTCATTAATTTCTTTTTTATGTTTTTCAATTATATTTAGGACACTTTCAGAATATGAATCTTTAACCTTAATTAAACTAATTTGATCTTTTACATATAATTTAAAACTAGAAATATCTTTTTCTAATTTAACCTTATTTCTTTCGACATTAATTGTCTCTATATCTTCTTTATATTTCTCGATAAACGAATTCTTATTTGATTCAAAATCTTTCGATTCATCAAATGCTATATTTGATAATTTCTCTTTTATATCATTTATTAATTTCAAAATTTCTGAAGTGTCATCGTCTTCATTACATATCTTATTAATTTGTTCTTTGATATATAAATTCAATTTTATTTGATTATCAATAGCATCGTTTAATATAGAAATTAAATCATCAATATGTTTTTTATTTCCTTTTAAAGATAATTCTAAATCATATTTTTCTTCATTAATTTCTTTTTTATGTTTTTCAATTATATTAATTACAGATGTAGAATATGATTCTTTAATCGTAATTGAATTAATTTGATTTTCTACATATAATTTAAAATCAGAAATATCTTTTTCTAACTTAGCTTTGTTTCTTTCGATATTAATTAATTCTAAATCTGCATTATACTGTTCAATAAATGAATTCTTGTTTGATTCAAAATTTTTAAAATCATTGAATGTCACTTTTGATAATTGCTCTTTTTTATCATTTATCAATTTTAAAATTTTTTCAGTATCATCGTCTTCTTTCAATATCTTATTTACTTGGTCTACAATAAACGAATTAAACTCTTTTACCCAGTTTTCCTTGATACTATTTTTGAATTTTTCAATCCTATCAATAATATCTAAACTGTTTTTATCAAGCAATATAAATTCATATGTTTGATTATCTATAGAAATTTTTAAGATTTCTTTCTTTATAAACAATACTTTTTTTTCTTCAATTTTTGCTGATAAATTTAAAACATTTGAAAATAATACACTTTTTAAAATATTATTATCTGCCTTACACATGAAACACTTATCATCTATTAAGACATTACAAACAGTTTTCAAATCTATACTTTTTAAATTATTTAGCTCTATTTGAATTGTTGCCATTTTGTTCACCTCTCATATCATTTGACTTTAAATAAGTGAACATTAATGCTTTCAGGATACTTAAATGTTTTATCCCCAACACTATCAAATTTCACTGTAATAAAATCTTTACTTACGAATATAACTTTGCCATTACCAAATTTTTCATGTGAAACATATATTATTTTTGAATTAAATTTTTTTAATTCATTCAAAAAATTATAATACTCATCATAACTCATTTTATACATACTATGATTTTTTGGAAAAGGATCTTTATTAGCTATTTTTATTGATTTCTCCTCAAAAATATCATAAGGATCAAAATCATCAGTTTTGTTTTTTTCGAAATAATCCAAAGTAAACTCAATACTTGGTGTTTCATTATCGTAATAAACTTCACTAATATAACAATTATAAGAAAAATCTCTCATTATTCTTAGTACTTCAACATTTATTTCTTTTCCAACATAACCAATGTGATGGTTATTCTTATCATAAATAGCAATTGCATTTTTATCATATGTATTTTCAGGTTCAGGCACAAGTTTTAAAAAATCATTATCATGATATGAATAAATATTATCAGCCGCATACTTGAATTTTATGCCTTTAATTCTACTTTTAATTTGTCCCATTTATATCACCTGCCAAACTCAAATATTGAAGCCCCATTTTTTTAAGATTTGTCTAACTGTATACCATGGAATAGCATAATTCATACTTTGACTTATGGTGCTACCTAACGTTAAAACACCAACAACGTCCCCTTTGTTATTCAACACCGGTCCTCCTGAATTGCCATGAGTAGTTCCTAAATTACACATTATGAACTCTTTATTATCAATTATTCTTTTAAAATCAGACACAATACCATTTAATATGTTCAAACCCTCACCAAGTGAATTACCAATCGAATATATAACTTCTCCATTATCAACATCAGAATACGTAAAATTCAGATAGGAATTTGATTTTTTAGTTTTTAAAATTGCTAAATCGTTATCAATATCATAATACTCTAACATTAGTTTCTCAGAGGAATTTGCTTTATATTTTTTTGAATAATAATTAAGTGAATAATTATCTTTAATTACAACATGAGCATTTGTCAAAATATGAGTTGAATCTATGTAAAAACCTGTGCCCGTAATAACACCTTCGTCATAGTAAGATTCAATTTCAACAATCTTATCAATTGAATTCTTAAAAATTTCACTAGGGCTCATGACTGTATTATTCTTTTCTTGTAAATTATCAATATCAAAAAAAGATAATTTGATTATTTTATCATTAAAAGAAACATCATAATAATAGGAATAAACATTTTCAATTACACCTATTCCATATTTTTTTGAATATACTTTTTCGCCGACAGTAAAATTAGTTTCTCTTTTTTCTATTATTTTATTTATTGCGCTTAATAAATTTTCACTACAATTTAATAAAAACTCAAAAATGTCATCTTTATAAATATCATTTTTATAATTATTAGTATCGATAAAACAATTATTTATATCATAACAACACTTTGCAATTTCCTTAAAAACAAATGCTTTTGATTCATCATTATTAATCAAGAATAACTCATATCCTATTTTTTTCAATGATAAATCTTTTGAACTAATCTCATCAATTATTTGCTTTTTTATTGGCTTTATTGTCTTCACGTCTTCAAGTGCTTTTACCAACGTATCAACATCTTTATTCTCTAGCTTTAATTCAATATAATTTTTAAATCTATTAAAACAATAATAAAAACAAAAATTATATAAATTATATACATATCCTTTCCAAAAATCATTTGCATCTTTCTTACTCAAATAATAATAAGTCAAAAAACATTTCAAATATGTTTTTTCTATTTTGTTGAAAGAAATATAATCATAATACTTTGTTAAGAATAAATTAATTTCCCTTTTAAATTCTATTTCAAAAAAATCAGAATTATGAATTTCTTCAATTAAATTTATTTGTTTAGAATCATCTATCTCATCATTGGAAAATAATTCATTATATTTTTTATAAAATAATTCCATTTGAGATTCAAATCCATTATTTTTAATATGATATTCGGTAACTAAATCTTTAGATATCAAATCAATAAATTGAGATTTATCATTGTTATACACTAAATACAAAATTTTACTTGATCTAGTTATTGCTACATAAAATAACTTTTTCTCTTCATCTTCTTTTTTTGAAAGTTCAATATCTAATTTATTAATAATTCTTTGTAATGAATTTTTCATTGCTAGATTATTAAAAGCTGATTCACATAAAAGCATTTTATTATAGAAAATAGAATACTGCATAATATCTTGAGAAATAACATTATTAATCATAATATACTGATTCAAATGATTATTTAAAGTTTCTCTTTGTTTTTCATAAAGTTCTTCTTCTTTTTTCTTTATTTTTAAAAAATCTTCTTTAACTAAGTTTTGATATAAATTAGAAATTTTTATATTAAATTCACTTAATAATTTATCTAATTCTTTTTTTATTGTAGATATCTTATTAGATAAAGGATTTACTATTGTATCTTCAATATAATGTCTATAGCATAATAAATACATATTGACATTATCCACATTCAGCATAAATTCATTTTTTAAATCTAATTCAATGTTTTCTTTAAGTGTATCAACAAATTTCGTATATATCTTTACTACTTTTGATTCCCCATTAAACGAATTTTTAGAAACAAGCTCAAAATATAATTTGCTTAATTCACCAGCATTATTTACAATTATATTTTTACTTTCAGTAATGATTTGTTTTAACTCAATTTCCTTTTCTTCTCGTTCCTTTTTTAAACGCCAAAAATTAGGGAAACTAGGATTTTTGTCATTTAAATCAATTATAAAAACATAATCAAATTCAAGGCCTTTAAATCCGTGAATTGTTGACACTTTAATTGTATCCATATCATTAATATCGATATCATCTTTATTATTGTCATTAGAAAAACTTTCAAATGAACTAAAGAATTTAGATATTTTATTAACCTTAATTGGTAAATCAATAGAAATATCATTTGATACCTTTAATAAATTTCTAAAATAAGAATTTGACTCTAATATTCCACCATTAAATAAAAATTCATCTGATATCTTATAAACTAAAAATTTTAAAATTTCATATAATGATGAATAATTAACGCTTTTCAAAGAATCAACAATATTTTTTAATTTTTTTACAAAAATCTGAACATCATTTGGTAAATCTATCATACTTTCATTGAAAACCAAATCTATTAAAACAGTCTCATTTAAGCTATTAGCGTCATTAGGAAAATAATTCCTAGAAAAATTTTCAATAACAATTTTTGCTTGTTCAAGAACACCATTAATAGAATAAATACCATATACAACAAATTTAATAATTTGATAATAAATAAGCATGTCAACTTCAATATTTTTTATTTGGTATTTAATATTTTTAAGCTCTAATCCTTGTATAATGAAATTTAATGACTTAAATTCCTCTTTTATAAAGGAAATACCAAATCTAGATAATATTGCAATTTGGCCTGGCTTAACACCACTTATAACCAATCTCTCAACTTCGTTAATTACACCATTGTAATATTGATCATCACGTACAATTCTAATTTTTTCACCGTTTTTCTTTGCAGGAATTATTGGAATATCAAGTTTTGATCTGTCACTAATTTTACTTAGTACTTCATTACCAGCTCTAACAATATAAGGATTATTTCTATAATTAATATTTAAAAACTTTTGTGTAGTATCACTTCTATTTTTTATATTCTTTATAATTTCATTGTTAGAACCTCTCCAAAAATAAATTGACTGGTCATCATCACCAACAAATGTACACTCTATCTTTTTTGAATCATAAAAAAACTCAAATAATTCATTTTGATAATCATTAATATCTTGAAACTCATCAATTAATACTGCATCAAATGAATCGATCAAAAGATTCTTCAATGTTTCACTTTTCTTCAATGCATCCAATAATATTAGATTTGCAAATGCAAAATCATAAATAACATTATTTCTAATTTGATAATTTTTCAAAAGTTTAATTAAAACAGAATAGTTATTATCAATTGTATTTGTATTTCTTAACTTATCATTAAGATTATTAACAAAAAAATCATTAACAACAACATTAAAGTTTATTCCGTTTTCCAATATTAAACTATTGATAATAGATAAATATTCATTTTTGAATTTTGTGCCTATTTTATATTGTGGCTTATTATTGAAACCAATCTCATCATAAAATTTAAATAATATATCTCTAATAAAGGAATCAATTGTTCTCGCATTAATGTCACATGGCATTACGTTAATACCTTTAATTTCATTAAATAATTTAACACATTTTTCTTTCATTCCATCTGCTGCTCTTTTAGTAAAAGTAACCATCAACATTTTTTCAGTTGGAATTTTTCTAACAAAATAATAATATAAATATCTAGCGCATAAAGTCCTAGTTTTCCCACTGCCAGCTCCAGCTAAAACAACCAAGTTTTTACTAGCATTAAATCTAACCACTTCTTTTTGACTCTCATCTAGTTCAATGATTTCTTTACATGACTTAAAGAATTTTTCATCGTTCATATCATTATCTAATTCGTTAGAATAAAATGTGTATGCATTTTTATTAACTAAGCATAGATTAACTTCTTCATTTTTATAAATAAATTTACAATCAAGATTTGTAATGTATATGCTTTTTAAAAAATATATTTTTTTATCAGAATTTGAAAAAGATAAAAACATTTTTTTACTAGTAAAACTTTTGTTAAAATAAAAAACATTTTTATCATCATCTGTTTCGATTTCATAATCTAATAATTTCAAATATTTTTCTTTATCAAAATTAGTAATTGGCAAATCGCGTGTAATATCATGTAAATAATCAACTTTTAATAATTTTTTATATAATGACATAGTTGACGTGTTTCCATCGACGAAATAATCTCTTATAGCCATATATAAATCATCATTATAATCTATAAAGTTATTTGTAATTAAATATTCTGACATAAAGCAATTAAAAAAAACAAAAAAATTATTCGGTATAATATCAATTTGATAATTTAAATTTATATTTTTTACTTCATTTAGTTTAAATCTCAATTTAATCACCGCCCAAAAATTCAGTAATAAAAAATGAAAAGAATGTTAATAAAATTTTTTTCAATTTCAAAAATCGGATTTTTATATTATTTATTATTTTAACATAAATTTCCTTTTAAATAAATATTATTTAAAATAATTGTATTTTGTAAGTTGAATTTTCATAAAAAAAACAAGACTTTTTATTGTCTTGTTAATAAATTTTATATTTCACAAATGAATATACTTGGCCTCAATCTC
>AUXO010252689.1_pt1 | contig 12251 bp, 10 predicted proteins | sample 768731 | NCBI WGS metagenome assembly AUXO01 (sample SAMN02715735, study PRJNA202380) | gut metagenome | biome: sheep rumen | host: Ovis aries | place: New Zealand: Palmerston North | reverse complement strand
TGGATAGAGCAACGGCCTTCTAAGCCGTGGGTCGGGGGTTCGAATCCCTCCTGGTTCACCAAAGTAAGTTTATATTTTTATATAAACAAAAGCCTCGCAGTATGCACTGTGAGGTTTTTTTATTTAAATCAATAGTTTTCATTTAATTGGTCAAGCTATTTTTGTTTTTTAAATAGTATTTTAATTCTTCCATATGTAATATCTCCTTTTGCTTGATAATATAATTACTAAAAAATAATGTAAATATTGTCAAAGTAAATTGAATAATTTACTTCTTCATGTTAGACTTTTATTAAGTGTAATATGAGAGGAGGAATCAATGAAGAAGAAGGTTTTAAAAGCAATTTGGATGATTATTCTTATAGCTGCGATGTTATTTGCAATCTATAATTTATATGTAGCTATAGTAAGTGGTGAGCAATATATTACTATAACCACTCCAAAACAAGCGTACACAAATAGTGATATAAATGTGCTAATTAAATCTAGAGAATCTATAAATAATCCAGATGTATCATCAACGATTAAATTATTAGATTCAGATGGACATAAAGTAAAAAATGCAAAAGTAAAAAAAGATGGGAATGTGGCTGTAATTAGCGTTCCAGATGTTGAATCGGGGACATATACCATTAAAGCTAAAGTATCTTCTAAAAAGGGAAAAGATACTTTCGAAAAAGATATTTATATATCTAAAAAAAGTCCTGAAGATATTCTAATAAATCTTGATAAAGGAATTTATAAACCTGGAGATACTGTTAATTATAGAGCTTTAATACTAAATAAAGATAATCAAGAGCCTGTGAGTGAAGACGTAAATATTAGTATTTTCGACGGAAATGATAATAGGGTATACAATGAGAATGTTACGACATCAGAATATGGTATTGTTAGTGGCACTTTTTCTATAGCAAATGAAGTAAATAGTGGATTATATAGGTTAGTTGTTAAATCAAAAGAAGCTGAACACGTTAAACAGTTTAAAGTAAATCCTTATGTTACACCAAAGTATGAGGTTTCAATAAAGTGTGATAAAGAGAACTATATGGTAAAAGATATTGCAAAAATTAGTATTAATGCAAAATACTTTTTTGGAGAACCGGTTAAAGAAGCAGATCTTACTATTTTTATAGATGGAGTAGAGTATAAAAAAGTAAAAACAGATGAAAATGGTGTGGCAAATATAGAATATGCAATAGCTAAAGATAAAGAATATACAATAAAAGTAGAAGCAGTAGATTCATCTAATTATTATATTGAAAAAACAAATACATTTATGGCAGTGGCAGATAAGTTTAAAGTTCAATTATACTCTGAGTACAATAATAAGTTAATGCCAGGGAATAATAATATATATGTGCTTACAAGTAATAATGATGGAACACCGCTAGAAACATATGTAACCATAACTTCAGATAATTATACTAAGCAAATAGCAACCAATAAAGATGGTGTTGGTTCTTTTTCAATTGATGTTGAAAGTAATAAAACCCAAAAATCGTTTGGTATTGTTGCCGATGATAAAAAAGGAAATATAGTAAATAAAGATATTCCTTTGAATGTGGATCGAACAATGGTTGCTTTGTCTACAGATAAGATTAAATATAATCAAGGTGATGATATAAATATCAAAATAAAATCAACGTTAGGTGATGCTAGCAAAGTTTGTGTTTTTCATAATAATCAATTGATAAAAATGATTGATACAGATTCAGACAATTTGACTTTAAATCTAGGGGAGACATATGGCTTAATAGATTTTTGTGTACTATCAAAAGATACTTCTAGTAATCTATATACCAAAACAATATTTATAAAACCAGATAAAGAATTATCAATTGGTGTGTCTACAAATAAAGAAGAGTATAAGCCAGGAGAGAAAATATCGATTTCATTCGATGCTAAAGATGAAAGTGATTCTAAAGTTGATGCAGCACTTCTTGTAAGTATGTTAGATAATTCTATTTTAAGCCTAGCTCAAAACGATTTATCAATTGATAATATTAAATTAGCACTACAAGATATTAAATTTTCTGATGAAATAGATGCTGCTACACTTTATTCATGTATTGTAAATGATGCATCTGAACAAACAATGACTTTATTATTATTAAAACAAAAAAGTAGTAGTTTAAATGTAGAAGAATACAGTACATATGGTTATGAACAAGAAGAAAAGGCAATATTTAAAATAATAATCTCAGCTGTGATTATTGCTGTACTATTATTTGCATACTCAATTATTAAAAGTTCTAAGGTTCGTAATGCACTAAAACATTTACCAAATATTATTGCGTTGGAAGCATGTGTTATATCATTAAATGGAAATATGGGGCATTATTATACATATTCACCATTGCGTTATATACCGCTTGTAATAATAGTTTTATTTATTTATATATTAATTGTGGAAAAGATAAAAATAGATAAAAAGTTATTTAAAACATCATTTTTATTATGTACAGCCTTTCCAATACTATTATTGCTAGTATTGCTTTCTGATACATTTGGGCCTATAGTTTTGATAATTGCATCAAGTATATGTGCTAGTGTGCTGTTGATTTTGATTATATTGTATAAATTGTTAAAAGAAAAGAAAACTAAAATAGCACAAAAAATTTGGAAAGTAATGCTTACAATATTAGATTTTATTAGGTTTATGCTTATTCTTTTGATAGTAATTATTCTTGTAGAAATGCTATATTTTAGTATTGGAACAGCAATTATACTTATTTATATTTTAGACTATGTTGAAAACTTGATTATTAACAAAATTGCAAAAACTAAGACTAGTACTCCTGAAGCTAAAACAATAACTGAAGAGAAAAGAAATCAAGAAAATGATAGTTTTGTATGGCTTGTATTTTCTTTAATTGGATTAGTAATTTTAGGTCTTATTGGCTTTAAATATATTTCATCAATGGCAAATAATAGTATATCTGAAGCTGGTTCTTCGTCTGGTTACCCTTCAATTAGTGAATATGATTATTATCCTGGTGGTGATGCTGCTACAAAATACAGAAGTGATGACTGGTTTGATTCTATCGAATCGGCTAAAAATAGCTTTGTTCACCAAGGAACAAGCAATGGAGCAAATAAATCAAATAGTAATAGTACTCAAGTAACATCAAGCACAACACAATATTTAGATAACAAAGTAAGAAATTTATTCTTAGAGAGTATGTGCTTTGTTCCAGAGTTAATTATTAATAATGGTTCTGGAAAGCTTGACTTGGAATTGAGTGATAATATTACAACCTGGACAATCCAAACAGTTGGAAATACAAAAGATGGAAGAATAGGATATGGAATACTTGATACAGTTAAAGTATCTAAAGAATTTTTCGTAGACTTTGATCTTCCAAAAAATATGGTGGTGGGTGATAAGGTAAGTATTCCTGTAACAGTATATAACTATACAAATAATCCAATCACAACTAGTATTAATATTCCAAAGGACGATTGGTTTACAACAGATAATACTACTGTAGGAATCACCATTAATCCACAATCTACTAATATGGTTTATATACCAATAACAGTTCTTAAAGCTGGTAATAATAAATTTAGAACAGAAGTATCATACAATGCATTGGCCGATATAGTTGAAAAAGAATGCTCAGTAACACCAAATGGATACAAAATAGAAAAAGTTGTTTCAACAGGAAGTGTTGAGGATAGTATAACAGAAGATGTTCTATTCTTAGATGATATGGTACCAAATACATCAAAGGCAAAAGTAAAGATCTATAAAAATACTATTTCTAAAACAATAGAAGGCATGGATAAAATATTTAAAATGCCAACAGGATGTTTTGAGCAAGTATCATCATCATTATATCCTAATATTGTCGCCTTAAAATATATGGAAGATAACAAGATTATAGATGAGAAAATAAAGGAAAAAGCTTTATCATATATTTCATCAGGTTATCAAAAGCTACTTACATATGAAGTTCAATCTGAAAAAGGCGGTTATTCATTATATGGTCACAAACCAGCTGAGACAGTGTTAACTGCTTATGGGTTAATGGAAATTACAGATTTAAGCAAAGTATATAGTGTAGATGAAAAAGTAATCAATAATATGAATGAATTTTTATACAAAAAGCAAAAAACAGACGGCTCATTTGATATTACTGGTCAACATGTAGGTGGTGCAAATTCAAGAGAAAAACTTGCTTTAAATGCATATATAGTATGGGCTTTATCAGAAAGCAATCCAAAAGATAATAGATTAAATAAATCCATTGATTATTTAAAGGAAAATGTTGATAAAGCAAAGGATAATTATACTTTGGCATTAATTGCAAATTCACTTGTAAATACTAAAGACAAAGATGCGAAGAATTACATGGATGAATTGTTAAGAAATATTAAACCAGATGGAAATATGGCCTTTATAGATTCAACAATAAAAGATTATTATGGTTCAAGAACAAATGTACAAAATTCTCAAACAGTAGCCTTAACATCTATGGCACTTTCTAAGAGTAAGTACAAACAAGATGTAAATAAACTTTTAATTAATTACTTGCTGAATAAAGTTGATAGTAATGGAACATGGTATAGTACACAATCAACAGTATTATCACTTAAAGCCCTAAATACGTATAATTCAAAGGATGATTTTGGACCCCAAACCATAAAAGTTAAGATGAATTCTAGCGAGGAGAAAATTGAGATAAAAGAGAATTCACTAGATTACTATGAAGCATCATTTGATAATTTGAATAAAGAAAACAAATTAAGTATAGAGGCTGAAAATGGGGAGGTATACTACGAAGTAGTCGAAGAATACTATGTACCATACGATAAAGTTAAACAAGATGATGATAAAATAGAAGTTAAAGTAGAATGTAATAATACTTTAAAAGTTAATGAAATATTAACTGCAAAAATAGAAGTAATAAATAGAGGAAGTGAAGATATTTCAAATGGAATGATTACAATTTCAATACCACAAGGCTTCGTTACAATGGAGGATAGTCTTGATAAACTTGTAGAAAATAAAGTAATCGAAAAATATGAGACATCTTATAATTCAATAAATATTTATATAAGAGACTATGAACCATCACAAGTTAAGAACTTAGAAGTTAAATTTAGAGCCAGCTATCCTGTTGATGTTACAGGTATGGCTGTTAGAGCATATGATTATTACAATCCAACAATTGAAGGAAAATCAATGCCAATTAAGATAAATGTAATTCAATAAGAAAAATGGAAAAGGGGGGCTTCCTCTTTTCCATTTTTTAATATGATAAAAAAATAACCACCAAATTTCTTAAAATAAGAAAGTGGTGATATATTATCTTTTACCTACATCATAATCTCTAAACGGATTAGGTAGGGATTGAAAATATTCGATTTTTTTATGAATAAGATTTCTGTCAATCGAAGTAGGGCAGGTGTGTTTTGAAGTATTAGTTTTGTGTAGTTCGTAGACGCTTTGGCTATTGTTGTGGGAATTTGAGAATGAATATTTTAGACTATTAATATCGTAGAAAAATGCATCATCGGTCAAAATAAAATTTTCGTCTGAATCTGTTATTAACCAAGTAAGATCTACATTATACCAATTAGAGTCAATTCTAACTTGATTCCAAGCATGATTAGCAGATGTTAATGGGTCACTATATTTTGAGTTACCAATTCCTTTTACAAAAATACATTCAATGCCTAAGGTGTCTAGGCATTTCCAAAGAGTAACAGCAATATCTACGCATACACCAGATCTAAGGATTAAGCCATTTGTTAAACAAGAAATAGTCCTATTATGAGTATATTCATATTTTATATATGTAGCTAAATTTGCTATTGTAAAGATTACTTTGTCCAAATCTGAAGAGCAATATGATAAACAAATTTTTTGAAAATAGTCCAATTTGTCCAAGACTAGCATATATGATTCAATGTCAATTTCAAGAATTTGATTTGAAAACAAGAATCCCTTGGGATCTATGTATCGAGTTAAAAACACTATGGTATTGTCCATGTCATAAATATATCGAATATCTTTTTCGTCAAAGGTTTTTACATTTTCACAAATCCATAGTTGTTTATTTTTCTTTATAAGCCTACGAATAATTCTAAGTAAATTTTTCTTATCCTTTGCCATACGTTCATCTATATACATATCGACACTATCACTCATATCTGTTAAGTAAAGTTCTGAAAATGAACGCATTGGCGCTGGCATTGAAGGATCTGCTAGTTGTATATGCTGAAATTTTTTATTAATTTTAGCTTGAATTAATATTCCTAAATATGATAAAAAACTCATTTAATTATACTCCTCATAACATTTATTTTAGCATAAAAGGGGAGTATAGACAAGAATTGGAAAATTAGATAATTATTTGACAAAAATACTTTAAATTGAAATCATTTTATATTATTATGTATCATAAGAGAGTGAATATATGAATAAAAGGGGGATAGTATGGAAAATGATAAGTTCGCCTACATAGGAGTAGATGCAATTATAAGAAATCATGAAGGGAAGATTTTATTAATGCACAGAACTTGTTCACCATATGAAGGTTATTGGGGATTAATAACCGGATTAGTTGGAGCTAATGAAAGTGTAACAGATGCATTGAAAAGAGTAGCTCGAGAAGAAGTAGGTATTGATATTGTTGTAGAAAAATATACAGGCAGATATTATGATGAAGTTGGCAGACATCCAACTAAAACCTGCATTTGCTTGCCACATTTATGCAGAATAGTTGCTTGCGAACCAAACCCAATTAAAAAATGTGACGACGTAAAATGGTTTTCACCTGAGGAAATATATGATATGGATTTGGCATATGACCATAAACAAATGTTAGAAGATGAAGGCTTAATCCTAGTTTATTAGTTTTTCAAAGGTGAAAGTGAGTGATACATATGGATGAGAACGAAAAAAAGGTTTTTTATAATAGCTTTGATGATGTTAAATTGTGTGGGATATTGTCAAAAGTTAGTGATGATGGCAGAATAGTAGTACTATGCCATGGATTAAATAGTGATAAATCTGGAAGAGGAATCTATACTAAGATGGCTCAAGTGTTAAGAGAGGAGAAAATTAACTCTTTTAGATTTGATTTTAGAGCTCATGGCGAAAGCACGGGTACAGATTACGAAATGGATATAACTAAAGAACTTAAAGATGTAGAATCTACTTTGGATATATTGATATCAAAAGGATATAAAGAAATTATATTACATGGTTCGAGCTTTGGCGGAGGAATAGTATCCTTGCTAGATTTTTCAAAATATAAAGAAGTAAAAGCTTTAATCTTATGGTATGCAGCTCTTGATTTTCAAGTGGCTACAACGAAAAAAGGTGTGTTGCTTTCTAAAGAACATAGAGAAGTGGCTCTAAAAGAGGGATACTTTGTAGTAGAAAATCCTAAAACAGGAAGAAAGTTTAGATTAGGCAAATCAGTTTTTGACGAGGCAGAGGTGATAGTACCATATAAGAATTTAGTTAAATATGATATACCAATTTTGTTTTTGCATGGTACAGCAGATATGGTTGTACCATATCAATTGTCTGAAAGTGTTTCAAAGATGTGTAAGAATTCTCAATTAGAATTAATAAAAAATGGGACACATGCTTTTGCAGGGAATCAAGAAGATATTGATGATGCAATAGAAAGGACCAAAAGATTTATTATAAATAGTTTTAAAAAATAATAAAAGGCTCTAGCGTTTTGCTAGAGCCTTAAGATTTACTAATTTGGATATACTAAATTCTCTTCAGATATATTATTTAGAGTATTTTCTAAATATTTTTTTGCTTCGAATTTAGCCATTGGTAAATTTTGATCTAAATAATTTCCACATGACATAGGGTCTGCTCCAGGAACATCGCCTTCATATTTAGAAATAAAATCAAACATTTCGGTAATAATGCCAAGAACATCTTTTGATGTTAAATCACCTTTGAAAATTACGTAGAATCCAGTTCTACAACCCATTGGTCCAAAATAAATTGTCTCTTTTTTATATATAGGATGATTTCTTAGAAAAGTTGCTCCTAAGTGTTCAATTGTGTGAACTTCTGCAATATTCATAACAGGTTCTCTGTTTGGTTCTTTCATTCTGATATCAAATGTTGTTGCCATCACTTCATTTGTTTTATTATCATAATCTTTTCTTGAAACATATAATCCTCTTTTTAATAATTCATGATTAACTTGAAAACTTTCAATCTTTTCCATAGTAGAATCCTCCTATCAGATAACTTAGCTGAAGTTTATCATAGATAATAGATAAAAACAATATTTCTTTCTAAATAGGAGGTGGTTTGTATTGAAAAAAACTAAGTTGAATGTTAGCATATATTATGTAAGATTTAATATGGGAGGAATAATATGAAAACAGAAGAAGGAAAAGTTAGTATTTTAGCAATTATGCTAGTGATAGCATTTATTGCAATTGCTGTTATGGGAGTGTTTATGTATAAAATACTTAATGACAAAACTGCTGAAAGTAAAAGAGCTGACGAGTTACAAGCTCAAATGAATGATTTAGACAAGACAGTAAGTGAATTACAAGGCAAGCTTGATAGTGTATCAAATATAATAAATAGCGAGACAAGCGACGATACAACAAAGGAGAGTACATCATATCGAATTCAAGGTAGATATGTACTAAATCCTGAGGATCAACCAGACTCAGAAGGAAGAGAATACATTTTTGAAGGTAATAAAGTTGAATATGGTAGTACTTCTTCTGCAGAAGGAACTTTCAAAATTGAAGGCAATAAAATTATGATTACATATACCAAATCATTTGATCCAGATGGGAATGAAATTGAAACATTCTCACCAGAAGAGTTGATAATAGAAGATGAGAATAATATAAAACATATTAATCCAGCAAATGGATTTGTTTCTAGATACAAAAAACAATAAAAAATATATAGATTGAAAGAGGTTGTCGGTTCACTGACAACCTCTTTTAAAGTGTAGGTGCTTTTGTTTAAACAACTTTCATTATTGATTGATTATTAATCCTATAAAAAGACCAAGGTCGCGCCAATCGGCACGACCCGAGTATTAGGTCTCTTAGAGGCAATCTGTAGAGAGAAAAGTAATCTTGTACATTTTATTCTCCCATAGATACTCATATGCGAGGAGGTAATGGAATCGGTTGGATATTACATCCCAAACATAGATACCCGAATTCCTTACTTCATATACTATACCAGAATTTTCAAGAAGATCTTTAAGATCCTGATATGAACGATAAGCTCTAATTAAAAATGAGCTTTGATATCGTTCGCTGTATACACGCTGAAACAGACCATTTTGCATATCTTTGTCAATTTTTTGAATGATATTGGAGCGTTGTTCAGCATCCATAATTAATTCGGGTGTTGTTTTCTGCGAAGTCGTTTCCAACAAGATGGTTGTTTCAAAGTAGTAATTCCAGATGTCTCCCATTTCATTGGAGATTTTTTTGTAGATGTGCCGGCAATCGTATTTGAGGGTTGCTTTTTCAGACTTTGTTGAAAATTCCATATCTTTAACAATGTCATCCCCAAGATTCCAAGGCCAAAAACCGATTGTTGCACCGTTACATATACGGATATCATCTTCGTAGATGTCTACAACCACTCGATAAAAAGCCAATCCTTTTTCTTCAGGTCTTATAAACACCACTTTATAATTATGGTAGTTGACAGTAGTGGTATATGATTTGCCGAAGATGCTGTACAGAATACCAAAGGCATCCATAGCTTCTTCCTCGGAAAAATATCCCTGATGTGATTCTTTCTTCTCGCTGAGGTTTTCTACAGTAACAGCTTCCTCCTCAGGGAGGTTGTGAAGTCGACGGTACTCTTCTAGCTTTTTTTTAATCCTTTGGAGCAACCGCAATGCGGTTTGATGTTCTTCAGGATTGTCCTGCTGTTTCTGCTCTATTCGGGCTTCCAGTTTTTTTGCCCGTTGAAGAGTTCTTGTGTACTCTTCGGGTTTGAGTATATCTTTACTACCCATGTGTGCCTCCTTCTTATGATTTAATAATAATGCTACATGCAAGATATATTATATCACACTTAACATAATATCGCAATTTGCTACAGGGTTTTTAACTTAATAAAAAGACCCAGGTCGCGCCAATCAGCACGACCCGGGTATCGTATGTGGTTTTGAGGCACCTATCTCAAGAGGATCAACTCGTAGGATGAATCCTCATCATGGTAGGTATAATTAATTAGTAAGTGGTGATGAGCTGTACTTTCTACATAGATGTATACTCCGTTGTTGTTTACACCGTAGAGTACGCCGGATGATGTCAAGAACTCGTTCAAATCGCGACATTTCTCAGCAACTTTGATGTGTAGCACACATTTTTCTTGGCGTGAGTATGCTGTAACGAGTTGATCATCCGCCATTTTTCCTTCATGCTCTTGAATAAGATGAAGGCTTTGTTGCTTCGACAGATATGTTGGAAATACATTCTTTTTATGATTTTCTTCAGAGCCGAAGAAAATATTCCAAAAGTTCATTAGCTCCATGCCAATTTCGGGAAGATTAATATAGTTTTCTCCAATGGTTAAACGCACTCGTCCAACCTCATAATGATTGGTTGTGCTGCTTTCGAATGTAACATTTGCTTTGGGCACAATGCACACACGGTTATGAATAATCTTTATTTCAGCCTTATATAATACTGTGTAATAACTAGGAATAAGGCTTTGAAAGACAACTTTGTAACCATTTGAAGTTATGAACTCTCTCCCAAAAATGACGTACAAAAGACCAAATGCTTCAAATTTTTTGAATTCGGCTTCAGCATTTCGGACTCTAAAAGGCTCGGTTGGATTATAGTGTTGCTCAAGCACAGAGATAATCCGATATGCTTTACTTAACAAAAACTTGTATTTGTCAAGCTTATACTTCCAACCGTTCCTTCTTAAGAATAGAATGTAGAGCTTTGTTCGCCGAAATATGGCTTTGCATTGCTCTTGCGTTAGTATTTTTTCATCACTCATAATATAAGTACCTCCTTGTGTGATTTGATAAATTGTGACATACATGCGGTATTATACAATACTTAGAGAGATATTTCAAATTGAAGGGAATAAAGGTTTACTATTTAGTTTTTTATTTATATACTAATAACACATAAATTTAGTTTAGAAAGAGGATAATTATGCATTATACGTATTGTCCACATTGTGGGAATAAATTGATTAGTAAAGAAAACGGGGATGAAGGTTTAATACCATATTGTACAAAATGTGATATGCCATTATGGGATACATTCACAACATCAATAATTGCTGCAGTAGTAAATGAAAAAAACGAAATAGCATTATTAAAACAAAACTATGTTTCAGAAACAAAATATGTATTAGTGGCTGGAATTATGAAGATTGGTGAATCGGCTGAAGAAACAGCTATTAGAGAAATAGAAGAAGAAATTGGTCAAAAAGTTAATTCTTTAGAATTTATAAAAACATACCCATATTATAAAAAGGAAATGCTTATGATTGGTTTCAAAGCTAATGTAACCAAAGTAGAATTAAATCTTTCAAAAGAAGTAGATGCTGCTGAGTGGGTTGAATTAGATAAAGCATTAGCGCTTCTAAGAGAAGGAAGTATTGGATGGCAGTTAGTAAAAGCGGTTATAGAAAATATGGATGGATAGGTTTATAGAAAAGCATACAAAAGTGTTCAAACAGGTGAATAAATTGACTCGGTAGACATAAAGTGGTATAATAATGGTATATGACACATCAACAGAGCTATATGCTCGCAACAAATCCGAGATTTCGGAGGAGGGAAAAATGAACTTTACGAGACTTATTCAGTGGGGACCTTGTGTTCCTACGCAGGAAGAACCTGATTGGGAGGAAATCTTCCAAGAGGTCAAGAGAGTTGCCCCTTTCGCGGAGGTGACTGCTGAAGAGCTTAAAAACCAGATGGTTGTCATCCCTTATGCCCAGCGTAATGAGCATACTGGCGATACCAGAGTGTATGCTTTCCGCGTAGGGGATGCTAAGCTGGTTACTGTAACGTGGCATCTGCACGGAAGATACCCTGAGGGAAAGTTGATTAACATCAGCTAAGACCCCTGGCAATCCTTAGTTCATGTTTTTGGGACCCATTCGTACGAATGGGTCCTTTCTCTTTTAAATAAAAACAACCATAGCAAGGCTATGGTTATTTTTGGTGCAGCTGAAGGGATTCGAACCCCCAACCTTCTGATTCGTAGTCAGATGCGCTATCCAATTACGCCACAGCTGC
>AUXO018749810.1_pt1 | contig 12252 bp, 27 predicted proteins | sample 768731 | NCBI WGS metagenome assembly AUXO01 (sample SAMN02715735, study PRJNA202380) | gut metagenome | biome: sheep rumen | host: Ovis aries | place: New Zealand: Palmerston North | reverse complement strand
TGTATCTCACAGATACAACCCCTGTATCTCACAGATACAACCCCTGTATCTCACAGATACAACTCCTGTATCTCACAGATACAACCCCTGTATCTCACAGATACAACTCCTGTATCTCACAGATACAACCTATTCAGTCTAATTTGCTAAGTAGTTCATCCAAATTTATTGACTGATCAGCTTTCTCATCACTCGTTTCATGCGTATCATTTTTGATGCTGTTAACTGTGATTATGTTAGATGAGCCATTTTCAATTTGTTCAATATCAATTGCGCCAGCTTCTTTTAAATCTTTCATTCTTCTGATCACTGTCACTCTTGATATCTTTAGCGCTTTAGCTATTTGAGCACCGCTTCTAATCAGCTGTCCCTTTTTAAGTTTTATTCCTCGGTATACAGTTTCTTCCTCTCTTGCAAATGTTAGAAGATAATCGTATACTGCAAGGGAATAAATATCTAACTTGCTCACCTCGTACCAATCGTATATGGCACGAGGTCTTTTTATGTATCCTTTACTCACCCATATTTTATCCTCCGAATCATTACAAATAATTCTTATGAAATACGCTCATGAATTTGTCATGTCCGTATTTTTTTTCAAAGCGTCTTTGACACTCTTTTTTTAAAGTGTAGTCTAATTCATGACCGCTCTTTGCGTCCCAGTGCAAAGTCGCATGATGCGTGTAGCAAAGATAGCAGTAGCATCCGTATTCTTCGCTCTTTCTTCGGTTATCAGTTCCAAAGAAAATGTGATGCTTGTGAAGCCCCTGCCGTGCGCCACAAATCACACAGCCATTTTCTTTTGGTGGGAATAAACTTTTTAAAGCCATGTATATTGCGCCTCCCTTGCATCCATCTTTTTAAATTCATGCCTTACCAATAGCTCTGTAGCTCTTTTTGCAATTTTTTTGAAACTAACGGTTTCTTCATATTCTCCAAAACCGTATGTTAAACGTACAGTTTTACTTGTTTCCCACCAAGCTGATAATGATTTTTTACCGTTATATTCGGGAAACGAAAAGCCGCCAATACCAAATTCATCTTTAATCCATTCTTCAGATATTGCTTTATTTTGCTCAAATTCTTCATATAAGCGGTCTTCATATCCTCTAACACAAGAACCACTGCAAGCGAAGAACGCAGCTGTATCATGCTTATTTTTGCGTTTAGGCATAGATTCACGTCTAACAAGTGCATTGCCTTCTTTATAATCAAGCTGTACAAAGCTTTTATCTTTGATCATATCATTGATTTTCTTAGTTACATCTTCATACTGTACACTTGTTTCTTTTTGTGCAGAGTTTTCATAGTATTGAATTTCAACACAGCTTTTAGAAAACTTTACTCTAGTAATTTCAAAATCGTAAAAATCATCATGCGTCTTGTGCCATCCGCCACGAAAATAATTATCTTTTAGCCATGATGCATCAACGCTATGCGCTATTGATTGCTTAATCACATCATCATAAAAGTGGTTATCTTGGCATCCGCTCACCGCTACGAATAATGCAAAATCATAATTGCTCTTTTCCTGTGTTTCATCCAGTAGATCAAACAAGCTCATTTGTTCATACATAGAGCATCCCTCCACGCGTACGTATCAAGACCGGCTTCTTGTGCCATGTCTAGAACGCAATCTATTAATTTACTCATTTGCTTTGTATTAAACTTAGATGACCCCCAATATATTTCATAAAGCGCAGTGCCATCTTTAAAATACATTACAGGTCTAACAGCTCTGAAAGCTGCTTTTAAATCGTCTTCAGCTTCCTGTGTGCACTTGATCACATCTTTTTTTGCACCAGCTTTTTCTAGTGCCATGATGTAAAAAGACATCGCATCATTTGAGCGCTCACCGTTTACAGCATGATCTATTTCATCAAGTAGCTTCCACAACAATCTATTTTGCTCTAGAGAGCGTTTAGACCTATACTGTGTAAAATCCACTGTATATTTCTTTTCGCTCTCTAAAGCGTCTAAAATGCGCGTTTTATACATATAGTCAGTAGTGGAAAGGGTAAGCGTTAGCTTTTCCCCTTCCGCTGAAATGTTTTCTAATTTCATAGCTGCTTTCATCTAAGCACCACGGTTTCTTCTGTGTAGAACTCAACGCCGTCAGCTTTCGCATGTTCTTTGTAGATTTTTGCATAATCATCAAAGAATGCTTGTGCATACATATTAACGATCTGCTGTTTTAAATCATCAGGAATCTTTTTAGCGTCAACGACTTTAGCCTTCCATACTTTGCGTGTGTGTGTTTTAAATTCTTTCGGTTCTTCAATTGGAGTGGCAAACATGTCAGCAACATCTTTCATTGCTTTTTGTTGCTCTTCAATCTTCTTTGCTTTCTCAATTTCGTAAGCTCCAATTGCTTTCTTTAAAAGCTTTTTAGCGTCTTCGTATGGTTTCAACGCTTCTTTTTCCTCTTTTACAATCGCTTTATGTTTTGCCTGGGCTTCAGCTTTGGGACCTTTATATTTGTTCTTAATCTCTTTTTCCGCTTTTGCAATCATTTTTGCGAAGTCATATGCGTTGCTGTTTTCATCATCATTAGTGATTGTTAAATCAGTTACAAATGATGTTGCTTCCTCAGCTGTAATAATTTTATTTTCCATTGTTCATACCTTCCATTGTCTTAATAGAATTAGAAATGCCACAGCACATTTCATAGATTGTTTTATCGTCTAAATCATCAACAACTGTTACATGTTTTTGTTCTAAAACACCCTTTACGTAAGTTGCACAAATGCTATGCTTGATGCATGCATTTTGGATAAATTTAATGTTATCTTCACGTGATGGCATTTTCTTTTGCGCTTGAGGCTCTTTAGCTCTTTTTGCTGTTGATCTTGTATTAGTTTTGCTTTGATTGTTAATAGCGTTTGTGACTTCCTCGAAGCTGGCCATTGAGCTATCAACACCAAGTGCAAGCTGTCCCAGCGCTCTACCGATTGCAGACGTCTGACAGTTTTCGATGTAAGACGTCTTGTTAATGTAATTGCCGTTCTTGTATTCTTCGGCAAATCCATTAGCTAATGCTTTTCCTTCTTCATCGTATGCAATAGCTTCCATTAACACGCTGTCGCCGTTTTTCTCAACAATGCGTGTATCAATTCGGCCCATTGGAAACAGTTTTCTAAACGCTTTAATTCGCTGATTAACCATTACATACTGTTTCCCTTTAATATCTTGTGTACTTAAGCCCTTGTTGGCTTCTTCAATGTCCTTAAAGCTAATCATTATCTTCACCTCGAACAAGGTTGTACGTTACTTCTCTCAAAGGTCTTGGTAAACTTGCCATATCTGTTACAGCGTTAAAGAATAATTCCCTGTTAAATGCTTCATCATTCTTGCTAAATTCATCAGCAAATTCTCCCAAAGCGCTTCCCATCATGATCATCACATCTTGTGCGCTAACGTAATTTGCGAACACATGCAAGCCCTCGCCCTCGTGAATTGTAATTTTGATTTCTTCTTTCTTCATTTTTTATCCTCCTGTGTTATAATTGTTTTGGCTTTTAAAAGCCGCTCAACGTCTCTAGCTTATGCTAGACTTAAGAAGGCATTTGCCTTCTTTTTTTGCATAAGTGAGACGTGTAGGGCAATTAGTAAAAATGGAGTAGATCTATAATAGTTTTATTAATTTAATTAAGGATAAGGATGACATACTAATTACCCTGCATATCCCACTTATGCAGATATCCGATTTTTTAGAAGCTACCTAATCGGATAAAAAACATAAACATTACTATTGTGAAAATAGTAAAATATGCGAAAAGCGTTAGTCTAATTTTCCAAACCATTTTCAATTTAAGCTTCTTTCCGTTCTTGCTTCTCATATGATTCCCTCCTTTTCTAGACGCGCATATTTGATAATGCGCGCTTCATTTATTCCGAGCGCTTTAATAACAATGCTCATTGGTACTTGCCTGTAGCGCTCATTCTCACCTTTGTACAGCTCTGTTATGATGCTGTTCGCTTTTGCTTTGCTGATACTACAAAGCTGTTGAATATCTCTAGCGCTTGCATAAGTTTTAGCAAGGATTTTAAGCTTTTCTACATTTTTCATATTTGACAGCATCATCTAAGATGCCTGTATCAATGAGAGCCACAATAGTTTCCGCTAAACCGGGGCATGTCTTTGATGCTGATCTAAGCATTTCAAGCACCGCTTTAGCTTCTCTATAAGCTTTACTTGTTTCAATTTTTGCATCCATTATGATTTCTCCTTTCTTTGCACTTAGTTAAAGAAGTTTAACTTTTCTTTGCAAATTCATCATACTACTTTAACTTTTCGTTGTAAATAGTAAATTTAATTTACTTTTATCTTTTATCCGCGTTAGCCATGATGTATAATGAAATCAAGAAAGGAGGATAATAAATGGATGATATTAACGCTCGATTTATCCAAGCTATTAAAGAGCTGGGGTTAACACAAGCTGAAGCCGCTCAAAAGTTAGGACTTACAAAGCAAGCCATAACTTTAATAAAAAAAGGAGTTAATAAGCCATCTGGCGGAACGCTTTCAAACTTTTGTAAAACGTTCAATGTTAACTATCCGTGGCTAGTTAATGGTGAGGGTGAAATGTTCGCACATTATGAAGATAGAGTGTTAGAACATTTGCAAGAACAGTATGAAATGTCTGACAGCGAAAGAATCGTAATACAAACGTTTTTGCAGTCAGACGATGAAACGAGAAAGGCAATCACTAGATTTTTAAAGAATCTTGCTAAGAACGTTGAAAAGGCTAGGGATTAACTCTCTAGCCTTTTTTGATTATTTGAGATATAAGCGCTGAACAATTTCAAAGATCAGCTCAAGCTGTTCATGGTTCAGCTCCTTTAACATCATCTCAATGTAATCAATCAATCTTTCATTATTCATTTTAAAAAACCTCCAATCAAGAAAGGAGTTTAAAACTATGTACAAACAACTTGCAAGGGGCAAATGGATTCAGTCGTTCAGATACAAGGACCTGAACGGCAAAACAAAACAAAAACAGGTGCACGGTAGCACCAAGAAAGAAACGGATATAGCTAAAAATGCGTTTTTAAGCTCATTAGAGAAGCAAAAGAAAAAGTCCAGTACAAATAATAGCAACCCTTTATTTGCTGATTTCCTGCCCGAATTTTTAGCGTATAAAGAAGGCCAGCTAAAGCATTCTACTTATGTTGCTTACATTTACAGGATTAACAATCACATTATTAATTATTTTAGTGATATGAGAATCAAAGATATCAATGTTAAAGAGGTTGTAAAGTGGAAAAGCTCTTTAGATGGTTTAGCTGTAAGCACTAAAAATACGCTATTTTTTACACTAAAGGAAATTTTAAAGTATGCAGAGCTTGTATTTCCTGATTACAAAAGCAATATCAATATGGTTAGTCCATTTAGAGATGATGCATACAGTGATGAGAAAATTAAATATTGGACGCTTGAGCAGTTTAGAGAATTTGACCATCATGTTACTAATCCTAATCATAAAGTATTTTTTAGACTGCTTTATTTTACCGGCATGAGACGTGGAGAAGCTATAGTTTTAACGTGGGATGATATTGATTTTAATCATCACACAATTACAATCAATAAAACATTCAGCGAATTAGTCACAAAGGAAGAACGAGAAAAAGGAATTACTTATCTGATAACAACTCCAAAGAGCAAACACTCTATAAGAACTATTAAAATGCCTGATCAGCTTTTACATGATCTTAAAGAGTACCGCAAAATTGCAAAAGGGAAATATCTTTTTGGTGGTGATAAGCCTGTATCAATTTTTTCCTATCAAGGCGCATTTAAAAGAATTATTGATAAGACTGATTTACCGCCTATTACTCTGCACGGGTTGCGTCATTCGCACGCATCATTTTTAATTAACAACGGTGCTAATGTGCTGCTAGTATCTAGACGCTTAGGGCATTCAAGCATTTCAAGCACGCTTGATATTTACGCTCATTTGTTTGCACAGAGTGAAGATGATGTCATTGATTTAATCAATAACAAGTTAACAGGATTTTAACATTTATAAAAAAACAAGCATAATCAAGTAATACTTATTTAACTTTAGCGAGTCTTAAAAAGTGTTATAAATTATACTTGTTTCACAAATGCCCTTATATTTAATAGTACTGAATCAATGAGCATAATAAAAAGCCTCTTTTATAGAGACTTTTTTATTTTGATGATGCATCATATTAACAATTATTTAACACTTTTCATATCTTTCCGTATAATTTCTTTAATGTATCCTCTCTTGTTATCTTTTTCTTCTAGCCAGTTTATAATATCCTGATCAGTTTCTTTATTAAGCGGTAATGATACCCACTTAATATTTTTCTTTTGATACTTTTTTTGTTTTTCGTACATTATTTTCCTCCCTCATCGCTGCGATGTATCCAATGATTTTGTAAGCTTCGCTTGTCATTGCTCTATATCTGATATACTCTTGATCATTCATATTAAGCTTATCACATTTTTCATCAAACATGCTAATATCATCTTTGATAAATTCAGCAAGTCTTTTTTCATCAATCATACTTAGCACTCCTTTAAATTTTTAAATATTTTTTATAAAGATAAAACTGATTTAACATTTCATTATAATCAACAAATCCTTCTTGATAGTCTCCTATCAGCACTTTTCTTAGCCAATCTTCATTCATTGTTTTTCTATGTCCTGTTGCTAATCCCTTAGCAATCACACAATTTCTATAATCGTTACCGGGTACTACTTTATTTAATTCATCTAAATATTCATAATATTTAACTTCTTGTGATTCTCTCATTTTATTTTCCTCTTTGATTCTTAAAAATTTTATTCAGTTTATTAAATAATTTAATTAATTTAGTGTTTTTAGTGTTATCGCATCACTTACTTTTTAAATGCAGCTTAATCTTTCAATCATATTTTGGAGTATTGCCCTTAATGATTAACTTTCTAACGAATCCGTACACCTGGATATTAGAATAGATCTATCAAGTACACTATTAAATTCTTTCTTATTGTTTGCGTATTCAAACCAAGGATCATTTGTCTTTGTGTAACGACCGGTAATAATAATCTTTGCCATGTTATTTGTCTTTGTGTAACGACCGGTAATAATAATCTTTTCCATGTTATTTCCTTCTTTCTTATTTCTTTCTACAAGCATAGTATATAGCTATATACGAAAAAGGTCAATAGATTTTGTTAAATTTGTTTAATTTTATTGTTTATTAAATTTACTGTGGTAAAATAATAATAGGCTATAGAGATATAGTCATGGGTTAAACAATTGATATTTTCATTTTATCATAATATCCCTCCTTTCTTGGGCGCTTCTCCCATGCGCCCTATTCTTGTTCTTGGAATCATTCACTCCGGTGCGGTAAATAAGCCGCACCATCTTTTGTGTGCTATAATATAGTTAAAGATAAGGAGGAAGATTTATGTTTAACAAGCAAAGCAAGGAAGAGAAGAAAGAGGAAAAGATCAAAAGACTCATGGAGTGCTACCACTTAGATATCTTTGAAGATGATATTGATAAAGATATAGCTGCAGAGATGGCAAAGGAAATGGCAGGTAACAATAACATGTTACTGTTTAATTCTTTGACAAGAGATACAAAAGATATGCTGTTAATGATTGCGTACCAAAATGATACAATCATCACGCAAAATAACATGATCATTAGATTACTTGAAAAAATCTCAAAAAAATAAGCGGTGGAACTAACCACCGCTTTTGTTTATTTTTTAATCAGTTACATCAAAGCAAGCTACTTCTTCAGCTCCGTCATGATCACCGTTTTCATCGTAAAACAGCTTGTTAACAACGACATTAGTAAATCCGTCCTCCTTGAGATGAAGATCATAGCCATCCGCGTAATGTTTAGCATTCTTTAATGCTTCATCAAGGTTATTGTATCCTTCAATTTCCCAGTTGCTGACGATTGTTTGATCAACTACTTTCAGTGCTTCAACTTCGTATTTATATTTATCACATGTCTTTAACATTTTTCTGTCACTCTTTCTTTTAAATAATATTTGTTAGTCTACATTTGTTTCATAAATATCACTTGGATTGTCCCAATCACAAACACTATCCATTTCAGCTTCTGGGTTAATTACATCCCATACGATCATTACATGATGATCAGGATTACCAACTTCATGAGCGAGCGCTTCATAAGTATTGCTTCCGTTATTAGTCCCGTACGCTTTCTGTTCTAATTCATAAATCTTTTCGTTAAATTCTACTGTCATTTTATTTTCCTTCTTTCTTTTTCTTTCTACAATCTTAGTATATAGCTATATAATAAAAAGGTCAATGGATTTCTTGAAATTTTTTTGCAAAAGAAAAAAGAGGTGCTTTTTTATGCACCTCTAATTTCCGCTCTCTAAGATAATAAAGATTATGTAGCGTTAATTCATAACGCAAATTTATTATAGCATACGCTATTACTTTTTGGAAGCCTTAGCTTTTTTCAGACAGTTCTTTCCGAAGTTACCGTCATTTTGTGTTAACCCTGACAGCTTTTTAAAGTTAAGCACAGCATTATATGTGTTTTTGCCATATTCACCATCAGCACCGCTTTTGCCAACGGATAAGCCGTACCAAATTAAAAAGCGCTGAAGCTTTTTTACTTCATCGCCTTTATCGCCAATTTTAAAATATCCGCGCTTTGGTAACGCTGGGAAAGCTCCGCTGTACGTCTTTTTAACATGATCATATGCAGGGCGCCCAAAGCCTAAAATACGTGAATATGATTTATGATAAGCTTTATTGTTAACAGCACCGCCATTATCAACGACGCCTGCATCACTTGATGTGTTGCCTTCGACCGTATAAATCGTATTGCCTGATACTTTTGTTACAATGCCAATGTGGTTAGCTCCTGCATGTCTTGACCCTTTGAAAAAAATACAGTCGCCTGCTTTAGCATCGCTGTGATATCTTTTATTTTTAATAAAGCGCTGTCTGATCACTTCACATGATGCAGATGCATCATAGATAAGATCACAATTTCCGTATGCTTTATCAAAGCACCAGCTTACAAACTCGGCACACCAATAAGCAGGTGTTAAGCCGTACCATTTCCCATACTTTGTATAGTTTGATGATCCAGCGTTGCCAAGTTTTGAGTTAAGATTTTTGTTTGATCTTTTTTCAAGGTATCCAATTTCAGCTTTTGCCACACGGATTACTTTATCACTAGTCTTTGCCATGATCAGCATCTCCTTTAACAGCGTCTAAATCGCTTGCAACATATGTTTTGTCTTCAGCTGGGTCAGCAGCTTTTACTGTTTCGCTTTCGTCACTGATCACATTATCAACAACAGATAAGTCAAGATTGCTATCACTAGGGCTTGCATATGTCATTGCCCTGTCACTGTCTCCAACACCTTTTGTTGTTGGGTCTACAACAATTCCGAGCGCCGCAAGGATTCCTACAACGACATAAATAATATTTTCGACTTCTTTATATGGAATAGCTGGTGTTACATTTAATAGTTCTAAAACTTTATATAAAGCTGTTGCTAATGTAATTAACAAAGTAATCAGAGTTGTTTTATTTTTTAATCTAAGCTTTAAATTAATTCTCATTTTCTCACTCCTTTAGATAAAATCTCTATTTTTCAAGTGCTTTTCATATGCTTCTTTTATGATGCCTGTTGTCATCACCGTTTGATTATTCTTAAATTCAGGATGCTTTGAGCAATATTTTTCATACATATCAATATCACTTAAGACTTGTTCAAAATTTTCTTCACTGTGCTTGACGTTTCTTGACACTTCGTCGCCAAAGCGTAAAATGCGGACACGTGCAGTAATAGCCCTGTCCTCATTAAATGCATAATTTAATTGCTCATTTTGCTCTTTTAGATAATCAATAGATTTAGATAGCTTATCTACCTTTTTATCAATATCAGCATTTATAACGTGTCCTATCCACTTAGCAAGTGTTGACCATGGATTTATCTTAATAGGCACAACCTGTATAACAGTCATGCTTAAAACAGTTAATGATAATACATCCTGTATATCAAACGTGATGCCTCTGAAAATAGGCGACATAAAATCAAGGAGGTGCATTCCTGCGCCCCCTTATTTATCGGCCGTCAGCTGGTCGTATTCTTCTTGCGTAATCTTGCCTTTTTCTAGGGCCTGCTTACACATGAATACAAACTGATCATAACTATAGTATTTTTTAACTTTTAACATAACGTTATAATTATTGCTCATGTGCTTCACCTCCTGCAGTTTCATTTGTATCTTCAGGCAGTTCAACGCCTGCCATCATTGCAATAAATTCAAGCGTTGCTTCATTTTTGGTAGCCTGTGCAATTCCTGCTTCAATGTTTGCTTTCTCTCTCAAGCCAATATTTAATCTTTTTAATTCCATGTTTTTACCTCCACAAGTCGTTATAATATTTGTCCATGCGCTGTAGCATACGATAAGTATTGCCATTTCGAGCGTAGCTTTTCCATGAGTTATACATATCATCTACCTTTTGTCTTGACATAAGGCCCTTTTTAGCTTTTGCTACTGCTCTTGCCAGCTTCTTTCTTTCGTGCTTTATGCATGAACTTTTCAGAGTCATTATAATCTTTCCTGTGGGCGATTGCCTGAAAACGAATCCCAAAAAAGTAAATGACTGTGAGATTTTTCTAATATGGGTTTTGCTTTCGTTTACTTCAAAGCCCATTATATTTAGATATCTAATGATTAAACAAAGATGCTTTTCTAATGATTCCTTGTCATGCGATAAAATCCAAAAATCATCCATGTATCGTATGTAATACTTTTCATGAAGATGCTCTTTTATGTAATGATCTAAATCATTAAGCATATAAATACCTGCAATTTGTATCATTTGTGATCCAGGCCTATAGCCTGTTTTATCAGCCTGACTATCTAAAACATCACTTACCATTTCATACACTTCATCATCTTTGATAAGTTCTTTGTATTTTTGCTTTAGTAAATCATGGCTCATACTCTGATAGTATTTATGGATGTCGATTTGGCAAACATATCCATCTTGCTTGTAACGGCAATAAAACGACCTCATATATTGCTTCGCTAGATTTATTGCATAGCTGGTTCCTTTGCCTTTTTGGCAAGCGCAGTTGCCTTTGATCAGTCTTTTTTGCGCTTTAGGATACAATACAAAGTCATTAATGTTTCGCTGATACACGCGGTCCCTAAAAGGAATAGAATAGCCTATTCGTTTTTTAGGATAGTTTATTTCTATCTCTTCAGGCTTAGAATTTTTCCATTTGCCTTTTGTTAGCTGATCATGCATTTTATATACCTGCTCTGTTGCAAATACATTGTATCTTTTTACGTATGGCTTCCACGATACACCACATTTACACTTTATGAGCGAATCATATAAAGCATCATAATCTATAATTTCTTTTTTCAAAAGATTGTCCTCCTCGCAATAGTTATGCAATCATGGTTGCATAACGTCAAGTCGGTATTGTTTAGACTAACCGTCTGGGGCTACGGCTCCCTTCACTTTTGTTGTCGGACATTAAACACTGCATGCTTATGATAGTCTTTTCCTTGCAAAGTCGGGAGCGCACGCATTCGAGTTAATAGCGTTCCACGTGTTCACATTGCCATCTGCGTTCACATTCCAAACGTTATTGCAATCACCGCGATTCGCTGAACGTAAGAAAACGTTACGAGCATAGCCTACACCCCGTATTTTATTTTTATAATGTCTTTTGCAATAACGTTGGAATAACGCTTTTTATCAGATTCATGCCATTTGCTTAAAAGCGTTCTTGTTTCGATTACCATTTTTACCCAATACAGCTTTTTCCCTTTTTTAATGTGAAACAGTCTTTGAGCTATATTGATTTCAGCTAGCATTACATTACACAATCTGATTGCTTCTTTTTGAAGTCTTAATCTTTTAACTTTTGTGTAGTTATTAGTAACGCGTATTCCGTTTGCTTCAAACGCTTTAATATAAATGCTGTTTGCAATACTCACAATTTTTTCCGTTGTCGTTTTAAATTTAGCATCAAATACATTTTCATTTGAGCATATTTTAATTGTGTGTGTCACCATATCTAAGCACTTATCAAGCGCGAAAAGCTGGCGGTTTGTTGGTGTATCAGGAACATGTCGTTCTCCAACGTTACGCATAATAAAAAACATCTCCTTTTAAAAAACTTGCTCGGCGAATCCGGTTGGTTCGCCGATTGATAAATTAGATTGAACTAACCAATGATTAAGGCGGGAGCGCACGCA
>AUXO015500623.1_pt1 | contig 12252 bp, 10 predicted proteins | sample 768731 | NCBI WGS metagenome assembly AUXO01 (sample SAMN02715735, study PRJNA202380) | gut metagenome | biome: sheep rumen | host: Ovis aries | place: New Zealand: Palmerston North | reverse complement strand
GGGGCTGTCGCAATAAGCAGAAAAAGTGCATAAATATTCATGAAGGGACATACACAGCGCCGGTACTAAGCGCGAGCGGTTCCTGAATGAATTATTTATGCACATCATGCTTAATGCGGCAGCCCCTGTTCAGATTCAAAAAATGTCAGATCACGACGGAGCGGAGATAGCTATATATTCAAATCCCTGCGGCTCATATTTTTCAAGCATTTCATCCAGATAATCACAGATCTTGGTGTAGAAAGCGGACACAACATCGAGATGTTCCAGAACAGCTGCCTGCCTTTCCTGTGTGGATGCTTCGAAATACTTCTCATCATACTCTTCTTCCGGGACAAGAAGATCGATTGCAATACCCTCCCTCACGATGTCCAGAAGCGGGCTGTCGAACTCTCCGGCGTTCAGTACGTCGATACAGGACCTGACTTCACTGACCATTTCCTTTACATTGGCAAGGGGCATGAGGTTCAGCTCATTGCGGAAAAGGAATTTGCCCGGGAAATGTTTTTCAATAAAAGGATAGAAGAGCTCGTGTGTACATATATTGTCGCAGGAAAGCTCATCGGGGTATATGAGATCGGCATCGCCGTCCAGAATTTTCTGATTCATCGGATCGAACCAGAAACGGAGTCTGGAATGATGTCCTCTTTTTACACGGATTGAATATTCTGAATCTGCCATTTCTATTACCTTCCAATTCTGTATAATTACCGATTGCATCTAATAAGTATCTTAACAATGCAGGGAGTTATTTACAAGTTTCATTTATGATATAATTTGAAAAAAGAATGGAGGAGGTGCATGGCATGGGTATTGTCGGTGCATTTGCAGTGCCTCATCCGCCTCTCATTATCCCGGAAGTGGGAAGAGGTCAGGAAAGGGCAATACAGAAAACGATCGATTCGTACAACGAAGCAGCACGTGAAATTGCGGAGCTGAGACCGGAAACAATTCTTGTAACGAGCCCGCACACCGTACTGTATGCAGACTATTTTCATGTGTCAGCCGGGAGAGGGGCGTCAGGGTCCTTTTCCCGTTTCAGGGCAGGGAGCGTAAAAATTCGTACGGAATATGACACAGAGTTCGTGGATGCGCTGGAGCAGATCGCAGACCATGATGATTTCCCTGCCGGAACGCTCGGAGAGAGAGAATCTCAGCTTGACCACGCGACCATGATACCGCTGTATTTTGTTGACAAGTATTATTCAGGTTATAAGACAGTCCGGATCGGTCTGTCCGGTCTTCCGCTCACGATGCATTATCAGATGGGCATGTATCTGAAGACTGTTGCGGAAGCGCTGGACCGGCGCTGTGTAATCATAGCGAGCGGCGATCTTTCCCACAAGCTTCTTCCGTCCGGTCCCTATGGATATGCCCCGGAAGGCCCCGAATATGACAGGAAAGTAATGGACGTACTCTCAAGGGCGGCATTTGAGGAACTCCTTGAATTTGAAGATGATTTCTGCGATAAGGCGGCTGAATGCGGCCACAGGTCATTTGTGATCATGGCAGGTGCCTTTGACCGGACAGATGTGAAAGCCCGGAAATTATCCTATGAGGGACCGTACGGAGTAGGATACGGCATTGTCACCTTTGAAGCAGGATATCCGGATGAGAACAGAAACTATCTTGATCGTTATGTCGCAAGGAGCGCGCAGGCTGTTTCCGAAAAAAAGGAGAATGAGGACGCTTACGTCCGGCTTGCCCGTCTCGTTGTGGAGAACTATGTAAGAAAGGGTGTGTATCCGCGTATGCCCGAGGACCTTCCGCGGGAAATGACCAGCCGGAAAGCAGGGGTATTTGTCTCCATCCATGAGAATGGTCAACTGAGAGGATGCATCGGTACGACTGCCCCGACGACATCGAACATAGCCCGGGAAATCATGCAGAATGCAGTCAGCGCGTCGACGAGAGATCCGAGATTCCGTCCGATCAGACCTTCTGAACTCCCCATGCTGGAAATCAGCGTGGATGTGCTCGAAGCTCCGGAAGAAATAGAAGATGAGAGCATGCTGGATGTTAAGCGCTATGGGGTAATAGTTGAGAGAGGACGCAGAAGAGGGCTGTTGCTGCCGGATCTTGAGGGTGTCGACAGTGTGGAACAGCAGATAGAGATCGCCAGACGGAAGGCAGGAATCCCGGATGACGATGAGGAAATAAAATTGTATCGCTTCGAGGTCACGCGTCACGCGTAGAGTGCAGGATGGTGGTTTTATGGAGAAAAAAACAGGTCTGTGTTCGAAATACGCTGTATGTCCTGTGTGCTTCAGACATTGCCGGCTGAGTGAGGGGCAGACGGGTATGTGCGGAGCCAGAAAAAATGTGGACGGCCGAGTGATTCCGGTCAATTACGGAATTGCCACCGCTCTTCATCTCGACCCGATCGAGAAGAAGCCGCTTGCCATGTTCTGCCCGGGAAGTAATATTCTTTCCGTGGGCAGTTTCGGATGTAATCTTTTCTGCCCGTTCTGCCAGAATCATGAGATTTCACGTATGACGGAATCGAATAGTGAAGGAACATATATTACGCCTGAACAGCTCGTCGACAGCGCGCTGTCTCTTAAGAAACATCGGAATATCGGAATTGCTTATACATACAATGAGCCCCTCACAGGCTGGGAATATGTCCGCGATGCTTCTCGTCTTGCATCGGAATGCGGACTCCGAAATGTTCTGATCACGAATGGATCTGCCTGCCTTCCGATCCTGGAAGAGCTGCTTCCGGGAATTGATGCGATGAATATTGACTTAAAAGGATTTACGGAAGAATTTTACCGGTGGGTCGGAGGTGACCTGGAGACGACAAAATCCTTTATTAAGCGTGCTGCCGGGGGATGCCATGTCGAGGTCACTACTCTGATCATTCCCGGAAAGAATGACAGCGAGGAGGAGATGGAGAGGCTTTCCGGATGGCTGTCGGGGATCGGCACCGGTATTCCGCTCCATATTACGAGATATTTTCCGAGATATAAATTCAGCGAACCTGCTACGGATATCGGAAAGATCCACCGGCTTGCAGAGGTGGCCCGGAAAAATCTGGAGCATGTATTTATCGGTAACTGCCGGTGAAAGTAAAGAATTACTGTTCCCGGTATGCATCTTTGTGCTATACTGATAGAGTTATCGCTTCAGGTAACGAAAGTGTATTGGGAAGGTGGCAGTTATGAAAGAGTTCAAAAAATCATCAAAGCTCGATAACGTACTATATGATGTGAGAGGACCGGTCGTTGAGGAAGCGGATCGAATGATCGCCAGAGGAATCGAAGTGCTGAAACTCAACATAGGTAATCCGGCTCCCTTCGGCTTCAGAGCGCCCGAAGAAGTCATTTATGATATGGCCGCGAATCTGAGAGATTCGGAAGGCTATTCCAATTCCAAGGGTATCTGGGCAGCAAGAAAGGCCATCATGCAGTATGCTCAGACGAGAGATATTCCGAATCTGTCCATGGATGATATTTATACCGGCAACGGAGCATCCGAACTTATCAATCTCTGCATGTCAGCACTTCTCGATGAGGGAGACGAGATTCTTATCCCCGCACCGGATTATCCTCTCTGGACCGCCTGCGCTACTCTGGCAGGAGGCAAGGCCGTTCATTATATGTGTGATGAACAGAGCGAGTGGTATCCGGATCTGGCAGATATGGAATCAAAAGTCAATGACCGTACGAAGGCGATCGTCGTCATCAATCCGAATAATCCGACCGGTGCTGTTTATCCGAAAGATGTTCTGGAAGGCATTGTAAAGATCGCCAGAGAGCATCAGCTCATCATCTTCTCCGATGAAATTTATGATCGTCTGCTCATGGATGGATATGAACATACATCGATCGCATCCCTTGCGCCGGATCTTTTCTGCGTGACCTTCTCCGGTCTCTCCAAGTCCCACATGATCGCGGGATTCAGAATCGGCTGGATGGTCCTCTCAGGGAACAAGGAAATCGCAAAAGACTACATTGAAGGAATTAAGATGCTCTCATCCATGCGTCTGTGCTCCAATGTTCCGGCACAGTCTATCGTTCAGACTGCTCTCGGCGGATTTCAGTCCGTCAAGGGCTATGTGAATGCGGACGGACGTGTGACAAGGCAGAGAAATCTTATTTATGAGCGGATCAACGCGATTCCGGGACTTTCCGTCGTAAAACCCAAGGCGGCCTTCTATTGCTTCCCGAAAATCGATGTGGAACGTTTCAATATTCATGACGATATGCAGTTCGCTTACGATCTTCTGAAGAAAGAGCGGGTGCTTCTTGTCCAGGGTACGGGATTTAACTGGCCGGAGCCTGATCATTTCCGGATCGTTTATCTGCCGAGACAGTCGGTCCTCAATGAGGCAATGGACAAGCTTGAACATTTCTTCGCCACTTACAGGCAGAGATAAGCGGGAAGACGAACTGCAGGTACAGATATTCAACCGGGAATCATTTTATGAAAATAAGATATATATTACCGTTTATACTGATCATGGCCGTACTTGTCGGGTGCGGAGAGTATACATCTCCTTCCGAGAATACGGAACTTGTGGGAATCGCGCTCTGCGGCAACGCGAACTGGCCTGAGTATCCGGTCGCCCAGGCGGTCGAAGGACGACTGGTGGATACCGGATTGTATCGGGTCGATTTTGAATGTGCGGGTGAGCAGGCTGACCTGCAGGAAGGACAGCTGAGGATCATGCTGGCCAATCATCCGAAAGCCATTGTAATAACCTATGTGGAAGGGGCGGACATGTCTGAGATCACGATGATGATCGAGGCAGCAGATGTTCCGCTGATCGTGATGGACAGGGACGCCTGTACGAACAATCCTGATTCTGAGGCGATGCGGATCGTCAATGAGATCATGTCTTCCTCAAATTAAAGACCAATATACCGGAAAAAATACAATTAAATAAAGAAATCAGTTGTAAAATATCGATATTGTGGTATCATAACAATATCAATCAACAACACTCTTTGCTTAAGTACAACAATTTCGGAGGTATATATTATGCAGAGATTTACGAATCCACGTGACCTTTACCATGGAAAAGGCGCCCTTGAAGCTCTTAAGACACTCAAAGGCAGGAAAGCTGTCATCTGCGTCGGCGGCGGCAGCATGAAGAGATTCGGCTTCCTTCAGAAAGCACAGTCTTATCTTGAAGAAGCCGGAATGGAAGTAGCGCTGATCGAAGGTATCGAGTCTGATCCGTCTGTTACAACGGTCATGAACGGTGCCAAGAAGATGCTTGAGTTCGAGCCGGACTGGATCATCGCCATGGGCGGCGGTTCACCGATCGATGCCGCGAAGGCCATGTGGATCAAGTATGAATATCCGGAGTGCACATTTGAAGATATGTGCAAGATCTTCGGTATCCCGGAACTTCGCAAAAAGGCTAAATTCGTCGCTGTATCCTCCACATCCGGAACAGCAACGGAAGTTACGGCATTTTCCATCATTACCGACTATGAAAAAGGTATCAAGTATCCGATCGCTGACTTTGAGATCACGCCGGATATCGCGATCGTAGATCCTGAGCTCGCTGAGACAATGCCTAAGAAGCTGGTAGCCCATACAGGTATGGATGCCATCACACATGCCATCGAAGCGTATGTATCTACAGTTGCCTCCGATTTTACAGATGCTCCGGCCCTCTATGCCATGGACCATATCAAGGAAGATCTTGTCGCTTCTTATAACGGCGATATGGAAGCTCGTGACCGTATGCACAATTCACAGTGTCTTGCCGGTATCGCTTTCTCAAGCGGACTTCTCGGAATCGTTCATTCCATGGCACACAAGACAGGCGCTATCTTTGCAGATCACGGCGCACACATCATTCACGGCGCTGCCAATGCCATGTATCTTCCGAAGGTCATCGCCTTCAACGCAAAAGACGAGAGAGCTGCAAAGCGTTATGCTTTCATCGCTGACTACATGAAGCTCGGCGGAGATACACAGGATGAGAAGATCGCCAATCTCATTGCCATGCTGCGCAAAATGAATGATGATCTGAATATTCCGCATTGCATCAAGAACTATGGTGCAGACAGCTATCCGACAGAGCAGGGCTTTGTTCCGGAAGATGTCTTCCAGGCAAGAAAGCATGACATCGCTGTCAACGCGATTGCTGACGCATGTACAGGATCCAATCCGCGCCAGCCGTCCGTAGAGGAGATGGAGAAGCTTCTGGATTGCGTATACTATGATCTGGATGTAGATTTCTGATCTGAATCTGACCAGTAAGGACTGATAATACAGAAACGTATGGTATATAATTCCGTATGTGAAAAGCGGAACTTCCCACCGAATGTTGCGGTGGGAAGTTTTTTTGTTCTTGACATAAACCAGTACTTGTACTAGAATAACCCGTGATAAACAGTGTGCTGTCCAAAGGCGGGCAGGGGCAGACTGATTGTTTTTGGTCTCCAATCCGCCGTGGCCGGCATATTTTTTTTAGAGGAGGTTTTTCGCATGTCTTATGTTGATGAGGTAATCGCAAGTGTAAAGCAGAAGAACGCAGCAGAGCCGGAATTTATCCAGGCTGTAGAGGAAGTTCTCGAGTCTATCCGTGTAGTCATTGAAGCGGATGAGCAGAACTACAGAGATCTCGCATTCCTTGAGAGACTCGTAGAGCCGGAGCGCGTTGTTATGTTCCGCGTACCGTGGATCGATGACAACGGCAAGGTCCAGGTGAACCGTGGCTATCGTGTCCAGTACAACAGTGCAATCGGACCGTACAAGGGCGGCCTCAGACTTCATCCTTCTGTATATCTTGGCATTATCAAGTTCCTCGGCTTTGAGCAGGTCTTCAAGAACAGCCTGACAGGTCTTCCGATCGGCGGCGGCAAGGGCGGTTCCGACTTCGATCCGAAGGGTAAATCCGACAATGAAATCATGCGTTTCTGCCAGAGCTTCATGACAGAGCTTTACAGACATATCGGTGCAGACACAGACGTACCGGCCGGTGATATCGGTGTAGGCGGACGTGAGATCGGTTTCCTTTATGGCCAGTATAAGAGGATCACAGGCCTTTATTCAGGCGTTCTTACAGGCAAGGGACTTACATACGGCGGTTCTCTCGCAAGAACACAGGCTACAGGCTACGGACTTCTTTATCTGACCAAAGAGCTCCTGAAGATCAACGGTATCGACATTGCAGGCAAGACAGCAGCTGTTACAGGCGCAGGCAATGTAGCGATCTACGCGATCGAGAAGGCTCAGCAGATGGGTGTTAACGTTGTGACATGCTCTGATTCCACAGGCTGGATCTATGATCCGGAAGGAATCGATGTTGCGCTTCTTAAGGAAGTCAAGGAAGTTAAGCGCGCACGCCTCACAGCATACGCAGAGGCTCGTCCGAGCGCTGAGTATCATGAAGGCAAGGGTGTATGGGCAGTCAAGACAGATCTGTATCTGCCGTGCGCTACACAGAACGAGCTTCCGCTCGAGGGAGCAAAGGCACTTGTTGCAAACGGCACGATCGCTGTATGCGAAGGCGCTAACATGCCGACAACACTTGAAGCTACCCAGTATCTGCAGGCCAACAACGTGATCTTCGCACCGGGCAAGGCTGCAAATGCAGGCGGTGTTGCCACATCCGCTCTTGAGATGAGCCAGAACTCCGAGAGACTGTCCTGGACATTTGAGGAAGTTGATGCAAAACTTGAGCAGATCATGATCAATATTACACATAACATTGATGAAGCAGCCAAGAAATATGATATGGCCGGCAACTATGTTGCAGGTGCCAATATCGCAGGTTTCCTGAAAGTTGCCGAAGCAATGAAAGCTCAGGGTGTTGTATAATCGGTTCCGCACATAGAAATGACAGGGGGGCTGCTGCTTTATGCATGCAGCTCCCTTTAAGTTACTCTTAAAAAAGATAAAAAAATTATTTTTGTAAAAATTGAAGGAAAAAAAGGAAATCTTTCCTTTTTAGGGAAAATTTAAATACAGACTCGTTCTCACCCATATGTTTCGGAGATTGAAAATGACAGTGATTATTCGTGAAGAACTGGAACGCAGGGAACTTCTGACATTGAGTCCTTATGCGCAGGCTTCTGTGAACACACGAGGGAGATGTGCCTTTGAGGACGAATGCGATATACGCACCGCCTTCATGCGTGACCGCGACAGAATTGTCCACTGCAAATCATTCAGAAGGCTGAAGGATAAAACCCAGGTCTTTCTTGCACCTCAGGGAGACCATTACCGGACCCGGCTGATGCACACCCTTGAAGTTTCCCAGACTTCAAGGACAGTGGCCAGATGCCTGCGTCTGAATGAGGATCTCACAGAGGCGATCGCGCTGGGACACGATCTGGGGCACACCCCCTTCGGCCATGCCGGTGAGAGGGCGCTCAACGCCATCTGTCCGCTTGGCTTTAAGCACAGTAAACAGAGTCTTCGGATCGTTGATATCCTGGAGAAGGACGGAAGTGGCCTTAATCTGACATGGGAAGTGAGGGACGGTATCCTGAATCACGGGACAAAAGATCATCCTTCAACATTGGAAGGTCAGACGGTAAGACTCTGTGACAAGATCTCTTATATTCATCACGATATGGACGATGCCGAGCGGGCCGGGATCCTGTGCGAGGAGGATATACCTCTTCACCTTCGGAATTTGCTTGGGAAGTCGACACGCGAGAGGCTGAATACATTTGTCCACGATATCGTGAGGAATTCGACAGACCGGGACATGGTATGCATGTCCGGAGAGATCGAGGAGGCAATGCGTGAACTCCGGAATTTTCTTTTCAGGAACCTGTACACCAATGATATGGCGAAGAGCGAGGAGAAAAAAGCACAGGTCATGCTCAGCGAACTGTATCGGTATTATGTGACACATTCGGCAGATCTGCCGGAGGATTTCCGTCGTCTGATCGATGAACAGGGAGAAACTCTGGAGCGGGTCGTGTGTGATTATATATCGGGCATGACAGATCAGTATTCCATGTCCAGATTCAGAGAGCTTTTTATTCCGAAATCATGGAGTAAGATCTGAGAGGAGGAAAGGCGCACTTCATGCGATATTCAGAAGACTTGATTGATGAAGTCCGGTCGCGGAATGATATTGTGGATGTGATTGGCGGATATGTGAACCTGAAACGTACAGGCAGCAATTATGTCGGTCTGTGTCCCTTCCATAATGAGAAGACGCCCTCTTTTTCCGTGAACAGAGCGAAGCAGATGTATTACTGCTTCGGCTGCCACGCCGGCGGGAATGTCATAACGTTCATGATGGAATATAACAATATGACATTTACGGAGGCACTGCAGTTCCTGGCGGACCGGGCCGGCGTCACGCTTCCGCAGATGGAATTATCGAAAGAAGCAAGGGAGCAGGCGGATAAGAAGTCAGCCCTCCTGGACATACATAAAAAAGCAGCTGCCTATTATTATTATGCTCTCTATCAGCCGGAAGGCAGGACCGGACTGGAATACCTGAGGAACAGAGGACTTACGGATGATACGATCCGACGGTTCGGACTGGGCTATGCCGGGAGGAACGGAGGCCTGTACCGATATCTGAAAAGTAAAGGATTCTCAGATGAGCTTCTCAGGGAGTCGGGACTCTTTACATTTGATGAAAAAAAGGGTGCCGTCGACAAGTTCTGGAACCGGGTCATGTTCCCGATCCCGGATGTTAGGGGAAAGGTGATCGGATTCGGCGGACGTGTCATGGGAGACGCGAAACCGAAATACCTGAATTCACCGGATACATCTCTGTTCAATAAGAGAAAACATCTTTTCGGACTGAACATCGCCAGGGCGACACGGAGAAAGTTCATCATTCTGTGTGAAGGCTATATGGATGTTATCACGATGCATCAGGCCGGGTTCGACAACACGGCAGCTTCACTCGGAACGGCTCTGACGGATGGACAGGCGGCACTCCTGAAGAGATATACGGAAAATATCTTTCTTCTGTATGATTCCGATCAGGCCGGAAGGATGGCCGCTCTTCGGGCGATCCCGATCCTGAAGAGTGCAGGGATATCCGCCAGGGTAGTGGATCTTTCGCCTTACAAGGATCCGGATGAATTCATCAAGGCTCTCGGAGCCGATGAGATGGAGAAGAGACTGTCCGAGGCCAGCAATGCCTTTATGTACGAGGTCGCTGATCTGGAGACACAGTTCAGAATGGACGATCCGCAGGAGAAGACAAAGTTCCAGCGGGAGGTAGCCAGAAAGCTTACAGGCATACCGGAGGAACTCGAGCGGGAGAATTATATCGAGGCTGTCTCGAGAAAATACCGTATTCAGCCGGATGCCCTCAGAAGACTTGTCAATCGACTGGCTCTTACGGAAACGGGACAGGGGACGAGGGACAGGACGTATGCTGCAGAAGGTGAGAGCGGCAGGATGAGACCGGTCAGGGAAGATGGCATTGTCCATTCCGAAAAACTGATGCTTACTTATCTGGCGAATTATCCGGAGGCATACAGAGCTACTCGTGAACTTCTCGGTCCCGCGGATTTTTCGGATCCTCTGTGCAGAGCCATTGCAGAAGGGCTTTATGAACAGCTGGAATCGGGAGAAGTGAGCGAGGCAAAGCTCGTCAGTTTATATACGGATGCGGAGACCCAGCGAATGGTCGCAGGGCTTTTCAATACAACCATATCCACGAAAACTTCCGCAGAACAGGATATTGCATTCACGGATACGGTCGTCCGGATCATGAACGCAAGTAATGACCGGAGGATCAAAAACTGGGACGGGAAAGACGCAGCGGTCCTTATGGAGCTGGTTTCCCGCAAGAAGAAACTTGAAGAATTCAGGAGTGGAGGAAAAATCCTCCGTCTTGAAGCATGAAGGGGGATAATACATGACAGAGAACGAAGTAAAGTTTGCAGAGAAACTTACAGAACTCATGGTGAAAGCCAAAGAGAAGAAAAATGTCCTTAACTATAAGGATATCGGAGATGCGTTCAAGGGAATGCCCTTCACAGCGGAGGACGCGGAGAAGACTCTTGAATTCCTCGAGGCGAACGGAGTAGATGTTCTGAGGATGGAAGAGAATACACATGACGATGAAGTTCTCATGATGTCCGACGATGATGAGATCCGCATTGATGAGGAGGAAGAAGCTGAAATCGATGTAGAGAAAATCGATCTCAGCATTCCGGAGGGCGTATCGATCGAAGATCCTGTCCGTATGTATCTGAAAGAAATCGGCAAGGTACCGCTTCTGACTGCGGAGGAGGAGATCGAGTTATCCAAACAGATGGAACTGGGCGGAGAAATCGGTAAGAAAGCCCAGCAGAGATTGGCGGAGGCCAACCTTCGTCTGGTCGTCTCCATCGCCAAGCGGTACGTCGGAAGAGGCATGCTTTTCCTTGACCTCATTCAGGAAGGAAATCTCGGACTCATCAAGGCTGTCGAGAAATATGATTACCGCAAGGGGTTCAAGTTCTCCACATATGCGACATGGTGGATCAGACAGGCTATTACAAGAGCGATCGCCGATCAGGCCAGAACGATCCGCATTCCGGTCCATATGGTCGAGACGATCAACAAGCTGATCCGTGTTTCCCGTCAGCTGCTTCAGGAGCTCGGACGTGAACCAACCCCGGAAGAAATCGCCGAGGAGATGAACATGTCTGTAGAGAGAGTTCGCGAGATCCTGAAGATTTCTCAGGAACCGGTCTCTCTTGAGACACCGATCGGTGAGGAGGAGGACAGCCATCTCGGAGATTTCATCCAGGATGACAATGTTCCGGTACCTGCGGATGCAGCTGCCTTTACCCTTCTGAAGGAACAGCTGGTCGAGGTCCTCAGCACACTGACCGAGCGTGAACAGAAGGTCCTGCGTCTTCGTTTTGGTCTTGATGACGGAAGGGCCCGCACACTCGAGGAAGTCGGCAAGGAGTTCAATGTCACCAGAGAGCGTATCCGTCAGATCGAAGCCAAGGCGCTCAGAAAACTTCGTCATCCGTCCAGAAGCCGTAAGCTTAAGGACTATCTGGACTGATCGGTTCGCTGAAATAGGACTGTCCTGTTTTTCAGGGCGGATCAACGGAGAAAAAGAATGCATATATCAGAGAGAATTCAGACGATCGTAAATATGGTCACGAGCGGACATGCCGTGTGCGATGTCGGATGCGACCATGCCTACACGTCGATTGCTCTTGTGACAAATGGCAGATGCCCATATGCAGTGGCCTCGGATGTACGTCCGGGGCCACTTGCGGCTGCGAAGACCAATATTGAGTCGGCCGGTGTCAGCGACAGGATCAGGCTGTGTCTTTATGATGGCGTACCAGCCGA